>VFQT010000030.1_pt1 | contig 235385 bp, 213 predicted proteins | sample 3512381 | NCBI WGS metagenome assembly VFQT01 (sample SAMN10412376, study PRJNA504923) | tailings metagenome | isolation source: Relicate 2 Philex TSF3 active mining site | place: Philippines: Tuba, Benguet | collected 2017-08-29
ACGGCATCAAGGCGTCGCACACGGCCGAAGTCGTGCTCGACGACGTGCGCGTGCCCGGTCGTTGTTTGCTGGGCGGTAAGGAGAAACTCGATGCCAAGTTGGCGCGTGCGCGCGAGGCCGGTCGCACCGGCGAAGCACAGCCAGCCATGAAGACGTTCGAGGCCACGCGTCCGTCGGTCGGTGCGCAGGCACTCGGTATCGCGCGTGGCGCCTACGAGATCGCGCTCGATTACGCGAAAGAGCGCGTGGCGTTCGGCAAGCCGATCATCATGAACCAGGCCATCGCCTTCAAGCTCGCCAACATGGCCACGCAGATCGATGCGGCGCGATTGCTCATCTGGCGAGCGGCGTGGTTGGGTCGCAATGGCGGCTTCAAGAACGGTGAGGGCTCGATGAGCAAGTACTACGCCTCCGAGACCGCGGTGCGGGTGACCGAAGAGGCGATTCAGATCCTCGGCGGCTACGGCTACACCCGCGAGTACCACGTCGAGCGCATGCACCGTGACGCGAAGATCCACACCATCTTCGAGGGCACGAGCGAAATTCAGCAGCTGGTCATCGCCCGCGCGATCTCCGGCCTGCGCATCGAGTAACAGTGTGGGTGGGGAGCCGGCGACGGTGAGCCCCGAAAGCCGCGCACAGGGGTGAAGTACGTTGGCGGGCATGGCCAATGCGAAGTTCCTCCATGCAGCCGACTTGCACCTGGGCGCTCCTCTCGAGAGCCTCGGCGACGCCGTCGATGAGGCCACCTACGAGCGAGTGAAGAATCTCGTCAACCGGGCCTTCGCGCGGCTCATCGACGTGGCGATCGACGAAGGTGTCGACTTCGTTGTTCTGGCCGGAGACGTCTACGACAACGCCGATCGCGATCCAGGCGCTCAGCGTCGGTTCCTGCTCGGACTTCGTCGACTCTCCGAGGCAGGCATCAAGGTGTTCATGGTCCACGGAAACCATGACCCTCTCACCAAGGACATCAAGCAGGGTTTGCTCCCCGACGGGGTGGTGGTGTTCCCGGCCGGGAAGTTGGGTTCGCACGTGGTCACCATGAGCAACGGTGTCGACGTCACCGTCGCTGGCGTGAGTTACGCCAAGAGGGAAGAGACCGAGAATCTCGTTCCGCTGTTCGCCGGTGTCAGCGGTCGCACGATCGTCGGTGTTCTGCACACCAACGTGGGTGGCAACGATTCGGTTCACAAGAACTACGCACCGTCCACACCCGCCGAACTACAGGCCTCACCCGTTCACTATTGGGCTCTCGGGCACATTCACAAGCGCTCTGTGAATCCCATGGCCTCGGGGTGGTGGGCCTACCCGGGCAATCTTCAGGGTCGCAGCGTCAAGGCATCCGAGTGCGGGCCGAAGGGGGTTCTCATCGTCGAGGTCGACGACGATGGCCGCGTCCTCGAGCCGAGGTTCGTCGATTGTTCGACGGTGCGATTCGACAGGGTGTCGGTTGCCGTCGACTCGGTCGACACGATCTCCGAACTGAACGATGTCGTGAACCGACGGCTGGCCGAAGCCGTGGCGTCAGCGAGTGGTCTTCCGCTCTTGGTGCGCGTCGAGCTCACCGGATCCACCGACCTGATCGAGATCCGATCCACCGATGCACCGGGATGGAAGTCGACCGTCGATTCGATGCTCGAGGAGGCGATCGACGTTCTCGGAGACGGTGCCATCGTCAAGGTCCGCACGTCGTGCCGAGCCAAGATCGACTTGGCTGCTGAACGCGAACGCAAGACCGTGTTGGCGGCAGCGTTGACGAAGGTCGACGATCTCGAGATCGACGCCGAACTCAAGAATTCGGTGCTCGACGTCCTGATCAATGCGATGACGGAGGCCAAGTGAAGCGCCTGACCATTTCCTCGGTGAGCGACCTTCAATTCGGTCGACATTCCGCGCGATCCTTCGACGGACTCGCCGCCGAATTCGTCGTGATTCACGGCCCCAACGAGTCGGGAAAATCCACCTTGGCCGAATTCCTCACGTGGGCCATCGGCGGACCGTGGCGCACCTACGCGAACAACACCGAAGCCTTTCGCGGTGGCACCGACGGAAAGTTGGGTGGACGCCTGATCGGAGCTCTCGGTGCCGAATCCATCGACCTGAAGGCCAACTTCGAACTCCTCAAATCGGGCACACCTCGTGACAAACGATCCGGCTACGTGGGTTCCACGGAAGTCGACGCCGCATCGTTTCAGAAGTTCCTCGGAGGAATTACCGCTGCTGATTACGAGTTGATGTACCGGTGTTACGGGGCCAATTTGGGCGACATCGGCTCGGGAGGATCCTTCGAGAATCTGTTCGCTCAGTTCGCCATGGGGGGCACCTCTGGAGTTCGAAATCCGCGCGAGGCCCTCGACTCTCTGCGTAAATCGGCCGAGGCAGCCAACAAACAGATCGCTTCGCTGACCAAGGAGATTCGCGAGCTCGACAAGAAGATCGTCGAAGCGGGGACGAATCCTGACAACGTCGAAAAACTTCGCAGTGAACGAGATCAGATCGATCGGCGTATCGCTGATCTCGATGACGAACTCGCCACGGTCGAGAGTCGACGAAGCCTTCTCGCTCGAGTGATCAACGGACACGAGCATCGCACCGATCTCGAAAGGGCCGTGGCCGCCCTCGACGAAATTCCGACGGTGTCCGCCGAGTGGCTCGCCCTGGTCGACAACATCACCGAGATCGCCGACCTTGCCGAACGAATCAGCGCCGGGTCGCGCGCCGTCGAGAATGCCGAGCTCGCGCTGAGAACTGCAGCCGCCTCCACCGGCATCGACATCGGCCTCCTCGAAGGGCGCTCGTTCAGCGCTCCCGAGCGACTGCAGATCACGTCGGCAACGTCAGGGTTGCTGCAGGCCCGTAAAGATGCCGCTCAGTCGCGGAACGAGCTCGCCGGCCTCGAGGCCGAGCGCACCGGCCTGAAGGCGAAGGCCGCCGATCTCGCGAGCACGATCGGACTCGATGACGCCGGTCTGGCCCGCCTCGACCTGATCGACTCTCAATTGCCCGATCTGGTGAACCGCTCGTCGCGTTGGTCGGAAGATTCCGACAAAGCGCTCGCTGTCGAGGCGCAGGTGGCCGGTGAGATCGAGCGTCGCGCCTTGCTCGATGACGCGCCGCGATCAGAGCCGTCGGTGAGGGCTCTCGATCCCAGGCTCGTGGTTCTCGCGATCCTCGTGGTGGTCGGAGCGAGTGTCATTCATTGGGGTGCCGCCGTCGTCGCCGGCCTCGCGGCGGCTGCATACGTCTTGATCGGGCGCTCGAGAACCGCGAAAAGGGGTGTCCACGATCGTGCACCGATCGCCGACACGTCGAGTCTCGTGAACCTGCAGAGCCGGGGCGTCGAGTTCCGCGAGAGCGCGCGGAGTCATCGCCAACTGCTGGACGACGGTCTGGGAGTTCTGGCTCCGTACGTCACGAGTGTCGATCTGGCGGCGAAACAGTTGGCACAACTCGTCGACTTGGCGTCCCGGCGACGAACCGTGCGTGACCTCGATGGTCGAATCGCGACCCTCGCGCGTCAGGTGGAGAAGTTCAGTTCCGCAGTGACCGATGCCGAGATCAGCGTGGTCGATCTCCTCGCTCCACGGGGAATTCGTATCGAACTGGTCAATGCGGAGTTCGAGACCTGGCTCACCAAATACGAAGCAGCCGTTCTCGCCAGCGCGTCTCTCACAGCGGAACGTTCGAGTCTTCTGACATCTCTGTCGCGTTTCGACGAGCTGACGGCCGAGGTCGCCTCGGAGATCCGCGGCCTGACACCACAGGCCATCGTCGCGCGAGTCGAGGACGCACGGTTGATCGCATCGGATCGCCGAAGCGCCAACGAAGCCGTCCGTGACGCTCAGGCGCGTTTTCGAGGCGCCGATCTCGATTCTCCCGAGGTTCGTGAGATCATGGCCGACGACCCCGATCTCGCCGAACTCCACGTTCAGTTGGAGATCACCGAGTCTCGCGCAGCCGATATCCGCCAACAGCGTGACGATCTGAATGCGCGCCGAGGTGAGATTCGCGTGGAAGTCGACCAATTGGAAGGAACCGAAGTTCTGCCGGGGTTGCTTCTCGCCAAGGGCGTTCGAGACGACGCCAGAACGGAAGTTGCGTCACGTCACGAAGCGTTGCGTTGTGCAGTGGATGTCTTGAGCCGAGCAATCGACGAGCACGAGCGCTCGAACCAGGATCCAGTGGTCGCTCGCGCCAGCGCACTCGTGGCCGACATCGTTCCTGGGTGGGGGACGGTCATCAAGACGCGTGACGACGGAGACAAGTTGCTGATCCAGCGAGTCAACGCCGACGGTCGTATCGGTGATCATGCGATCTCCGACGGTGGACGTGCGTTGTTGTACCTGGCCATACGTCTCGCCTTCGCGCAGCAGGATGCGAGCCGCCGCCAGGTGGCACTTCCGATCATCTGTGACGACCCTTTGATTCACTTCGACGATGTCCGGCAAGAAGCAGCGGTCCGATTGTTGAAGAAGGTCTCGGCCGAGCATCAGGTCGTGCTGTTCACTTGTGAGCGCGCGACCCGAGACCTCGCCGAATCGCTCGGGGCCTCCATCGTCGAGATGTGACCCGTCGAACGGGTCAGCGAGAACCGGCGCGCTGATACAGGCGCGTGGCGATCGGCGCGAACACCACGATCAAGACCATGGCCCACAACAACGAATAGAGCATGGCGTTCTGCAACGGCCAGGCTTCGGGCTCGGGTGTCCCAGCCGGCAAGTTGCCGAATCGCACCCGCACTGCGTGAGTGAGCGTCGACACCGGATTCCATTCGGCGATCGTCTTCAGAACTCCGGGCAGATTGTCCGAGGGCACGAAGGTGTTCGCGATGAATGTCATCGGGAAGAGAATCACGAAAGTGGCGTTGTTGACCACTTCGGGTGTGGGCACCAGCAACCCGACGCAGGCCATGACCCACGAGAACGAATACGAAAAGAAGAGCAACAGGGCATAGGCGATCACGGCATCGAGGATCGACCCGCGGATTCGCCAGCCGACGGCGAACCCGGCTGCCGACATGACGATGATCGACAGCGCGTTGTACACGACATCGCTCACGGTGCGGCCGGCGACCACCGCCGAACGTGCCATGGGTAGCGATCGGAACCGATTGATCAGCCCCTTCTGCATGTCTTCGGCAAGACCCGACCCGGTGAAGGTCGCACCGAAGACGACGGTCTGGGTGAAGATGCCGGCGATCAGGAACTCTCGATAGTTGCCACCGGGAATGTCGATCGACCCGCCGAACACGTAGGCGAAGAGCAGAACGAACATGAGTGGCTGGATCACGACGAACACCATCACGTCGGGTACACGACGAATGCGGATCATGTTGCGCCGGGCGATCGTGGTGGCGTCACGCAGCATGCTCACGATGCCGCCTCCACGGTCGCTTCGTGGCCGGTGAGCTCCATGAACACGTCGTCGAGGGTGGGTCGGCGCAAACCGATGTCGACGATCGGTACCTGCTGCGCTTCGAGTTCACGAAGAACGGTCGACAACGCTTCGACACCGTTCGCCACCGGCGCCGACAGTTCGCCGTCGTCGTGATGGATACGCAGGGGTCCGGTCGCCACGGCCGACATGATCGATTCCGCCCGTCGGACGTCGTCGGCCCCACTCACGTGCACGTCGAGATGCTCTCCACCGACCCGACGCTTCAACTCTTCGGCGGTTCCCTTGGCGATGGCGCGGCCATGATCGATCACGACGATCTCGTCGGCGAGTTGATCAGCTTCTTCGAGGTATTGCGTGGTCAGCAGCACCGTGGTGCCTCCTTTGACACGCTCCCGGATCGTGTCCCACAGCTCTCCGCGACTGCGCGGGTCGAGCCCGGTGGTCGGCTCGTCGAGGAACAGCACCGGCGGATCGGCGACCAGCGCACCGGCCAGGTCGATGCGGCGCCGCATGCCGCCCGAGAACGTCTTGAGCGGTCGATCGGCGGCTTCCATGAGCCGAAACTGCTCGAGCAGTTCGAGGCCCCGCCGACGGGCTTCGCGCCGTGACATACCGTAGAGGCAGCCGATCATTTCGAGATTCTCGGTCGCGGTTAGATGTTCGTCGACCGCCGCATATTGACCCGACAATCCGATCCGTGCGCGTGCACCCCGCGGATCGGCGACCACGTCGACACCGGCCACGGTTGCTGATCCGCCGTCGGGATGCACGAGAGTCGTGAGAATCGACACTGCGGTGGTCTTGCCGGCTCCATTGGGACCGAGAAGCCCGAGAACGGTTCCGCCGGGAACGTCGAGATCGAGTCCGTCGAGGGCGGTGACGTCGCCGTAGCGCTTGATCAGGCCGCGGGCGACAACGGAGGTGTCGGACATCGTTGAAGTCACGACGTCGAACGCTACTGGTCGGATTGAGTCCTGCCAGGGCGATCTGCGAGACTGCAATGAGAGGTGATCGGGGGATCGCCGGCAGGGGGATCGTGACATGGCCAAGAACGATGTCGACGTCGTGGTGGTGGGTGCCGGGTTCGCTGGCATGTATCTGTTGCACGAACTGCGCGAGCACGGTTTCACGTCACGCGTTCTCGAGTCCGGTACCGATGTGGGCGGTACGTGGTACTGGAACCGCTACCCAGGTGCGCGTTGCGACATCGCAACGACCGATTACCAGTACACCTGGGACCCGGAACTGCACGAGCAGTGGACGTGGTCGGAGAAGCACGCTGCCCAACCCGAGATCCTGAGGTACGCGCAGTTCGTCGCCAGGAAGCACGATCTGTATTCGGGCATCGACTTCGAGGTGAAGGTCGAGAGTGCCGAGTGGGACGAGGTGGCCAAGCGCTGGCACGTGCACACCTCGACCGGCGAAACGATCACCTGCCGTCATTACGTGATGGCCACCGGCTGTCTCTCGGTCCCGAAGGAGCCCGACATTCCCGGCACCCATCGTTACCAGGGCCCGGTGTACGTGACGGGCCGCTGGCCGCACGAAGGGGTCGACTTCACCGGTCAGCGTGTCGCCGTGATCGGCACCGGCTCGTCGTCGATCCAGTCGATTCCACACATCGCCGAGCAGGCCAAGGAAGTGGTGATCTTCCAGCGCACCCCCAACTTCTCGGTGCCGGCCCTCAACGGCCCGCAGCCGGCTGATCGGGTGGCGCGTCTGAAGGCCGATCGCGCGACGTACGAGGCCGAGGCTCGACTGTCGTATTCGGGTGTACCGATCACGCCGTCCACGGTGTCGGCTCTGGCCACTCCGCGCGAACAAGCCAACGCCATGCTCGAAGAGTCATGGCAGCGCGGCGAGTTGCTTTCGATCGGAGCCACGTTCATGGACGCCGGCACGAGCCGAGAGGCCAACGACGTGGTCGCCGAGTTCGTGCGCGCGAAAATTCGCTCGATCGTGAAGGACCCCGAGACCGCCGAGTTGCTCAGCCCGCGTGGCTATCCGTACGGCACCAAGCGGCCGTGCATGGACACGAACTACTACCAGACGTTCAACTTGCCTCACGTGCGCCTCGTCGACCTCAACACCAAGCCCATCCGCTCGATCACCGAGACCGGGATCGACTTCGGTGACGAATCGAAGGAGTTCGACGCCATCGTCTACGCGACCGGATTCGATGCGATGACCGGAGCGATCGTCGCCGTCGACATCACGGGGAAGAACGGCGTCACACTGAAGAAGAAGTGGGACAGTGGTCCGCTCACCTATCTCGGTCTCACCTCGGTGGGCTTCCCGAATCTGTACATGATCACTGGTCCGGGCAGTCCGTCGGTGCTGTCGAACATGTTGGTGTCGATCGAACAACACGTGGAGTGGATCCGCGACACGATCGTCAAGATGCGCGACGAGGGGTACGACACGATCGAACCCACACCGGTGGCCGAAGAGGGATGGCGTCAGCACTGCGCCGACTGCGCCGACATCACTCTCTTCCAGGACACCAACTCGTGGTACATGGGAGCGAATGTTCCCGGCAAGCCGCGCGTGCTGTTCCCGTACATCGGTGGTGTGGGCCGCTATCGAAAGATCTGCGACGAAGTGATCGCCCGCGGCCACCTCGGTTTCGAGTTGAACGGACCGAAGGGCACGAGCCGTGTCGACGGTGTGGTGCGCGAGATCCAACCCGACGTCGAAATGGTCCTCGAGGCCATGGCACTCATGAACCTGCCCGCGATGGAGTCGATGTCGCCCGTCGACGCCCGCATGTTCTCGGAGATGTCGTCGGCAGTTCGTCCACCCGGACCGAACGTCGGCGAGATGGTCGACGGCACCTTGCCCGGGGCCGACGGTCCGCTCGAATATCGCTTGTATCGTCCCGCCACTCCCGGCCCGCATCCGGTCGTCGTGTACTTCCACGGCGGCGGCTGGGTGATCGGCAGTCACACGTCCGACGATCCGTTGTGTCGTGAGCTCTGCGTGAAGTCCGACGTGGTGATCGTGTCGGTGAACTACCGGCATGCGCCCGAGCATCGTTTCCCGGCCGCGGCCGATGACGCCTATGCCGCGCTCTTGTGGGTGGCCGACAACGCGACCTCCCTCGGTGGCGACCCGACGCGCATCGCGGTGGCGGGTTGGAGCGCGGGTGGCAACGTGGCCGCCGTCGCCACGCAGTTGGCCCGAGACAACGGTGGACCGTCATTACGCGGACAATTGTTGCTCACGCCGGCCGTCGACGGTTCGAAGCAATACCCGTCGTTGACCGAGAACGGCGAGGGTTACATCCTCACCAAGGCCCTCATGGGCTGGTTCTGGAACCACTACGCCGATCCGTCCGATCGCTCGCATCCGAAGGCGTCGCCGTTGTTGGCCGAGTCGCTCGCTGGTCTGCCACCGGCGATGATCGTGACCGCGCAATACGACCCGTTGCGCGACGAAGGTGACGCCTACGCTGCGGCTCTGCAGGCGGCTGGGGTGCCGGTTCGACATCTGAAGGCCAAGGGCCACACCCACACGTCGATCGGGATGGTCGACATGCTTCCGTCGGGCAAGCCGGTGCGCAACGAGATGGCCGACGGCCTTCGCGGCTTCTTCAACTAATGGTCCGGCCGCGCGAGCACACGCACGAAGAGTTCATCGACGCCGCGATTCGCATCGTCGACTCCGAAGGTCTCGACGCCCTGACCGCTCGGCGTCTGGGCAAAGAGGTCGGCGTGTCGTACACCGCGGTGTACACCTACTTCGCAACGCGCGAAGACCTGATGGGTGCACTGGTCGACCGCTTGTCGGCCGAGATTGTCGCCGACATCGCCCCACGAAGTGAGTCGGTGCGGGATCAGTTGCTCGCCATTTCTTGGTCATCGCGTCGAGCGTTGTCTCGCCATCCGAACCTGGCCGGGGTGTTCGCCACGGCAACCGGTGACGCCACCACGGGTAACGAGGCGACCCTGTACGTGGTGGGCCTGCTCGAACAGGCCGGATTGGCGGGCCGCGATCTCGTGACGGCCTATCGTGTCATCGAGAGTTACGTGTTCGGATCGGCGGTCTTCGATCTTGGTGCGGCACCTCAACACCTGTCGATCCGTCGCCGCCGCTACGCCCTCACCGGTCACCCCGGCTTCAACGCGGTCGCCAAGTCCGACAAGGCGGTCGGGGAGCACAACGACGAGGCCTTCCAACGGGGCCTCGAGCTGATCCTCACCGGCCTCGGCATCTGACCAGGCACTGGTCCTTGCTCGTCCGCCAACGACACGCTCCCGTTTCCGCGATTTTTAACGACGTTTTTAAATACTGTTAGAGTCAGACTGATTAGTCAGACTTTCAGGAGGAATGTCGTGAGATCAGGTCCTTTCCGTCGTGTGCCAGCTGTGATCCTTGTCGCTGGACTCTTTGCGATGCTGTGTGTTTCGGTGCTTGGATCGGTATCGGTTCAGGCTTCCCTCACCTTTGTCAATCGCACAACAGCGGACGGTCTAGGAGCCAACGGCGTGAGGACGATTTTTGTCGATGGTCAGCGGGTTTACGTCGGTACGTCGTCGGGACTGGCGGTTTCGATCGATGGTGGACAGGCATTCGACAACCAGACGACTGCGGACGGTCTCGGAAGCAACACCATCGATGGAATTTGGGCTTCGGGACAAGTGGTCTATGCCGCCACCGGTTCAGGCTTGAGTGTCTCGACCGACGGTGGCCAGACTTTCACCAATAACAACATGGGCGGTGGAATGAATGCCGCCGTCAAAGCGGCTTCCCAAGTTGGTCAAAACCTCTACGTGGCCACGGTGGCAGGCCTGAACGTCTCGACCGATGGAGGTCAGACGTTCACGCTCCTGCAATCCAGCGCGTTCGGCGGGTCAGCATCGGATGCATTCGTCTCCGACGTTCAAGCTGTTGGATCAACTGTCTACGCCTCTGTGTACTACCTGAACGGCTTTACCGCCAGTGGAGGGATTTTCAAGTCAACAGACAGCGGTGTGACGTTCTCGGCTACGGGTGCGCCAAGCGGAAACTGGATCAACGTCTTTGTCGACGGGACGAACGTTTACGCGACCGACGCCTCCAACCAACTTTTCGTCTCAAATGATGGAGGCGCCAGCTTCGCCCAGTGGAGCTTGCCGGGCTTCAGTCCGAACAATGTCTGGGCATCCGGTTCGAACGTGTACGTCTCAACAGACGGCGGGGTGAAAGCGTCCACCGACGGCGGTCAGAACTTCACCACCTATACAACATCCGATGGCCTCGGTGCCAATGGAGTGTATGGAGGGGTCTCGAGCAACGGTACAGCGGTGTTCGCGGGCACCCAGGGAGGCCTCAGCATCGGCTCTGCTCCGGCGCCGACCGTCACGGCAGCGAACCCAACTTCCGGTCCGGCGGCTGGTGGAACTGCCGTCACGATCACGGGGACGAACTTTGCTGCTGGTGCGACCGTGACCGTGGGCGGAGCTGCGTGTACGGGCGTCACTGTCGTGTCGGCGACGTCGATCACCTGCACGACGCCGGCCGGTTCGGCGGGTACGGCGAGTGTCGTGGTCACCTCGGGTGGTTTGTCGAATGCGGCCAACACGCTGTTCACCTACGACGCACCGCCGCCCCCTCCGCCCCCGGCCGCTCCGGTCACCACTGCTCCAACGACCACGTTGCCCAACGTTCCGGTGTTCGTCGACCCCGACAATCAGGCCGATCTCACTCGTGCACCGGGTTCGGCGACGGCGATCGTGAACGGTGAAGTCGTCGACGTCGAGATCGAAGCTCCGGCTGATCTGCCCGCGGCGCAGAAGGACCCGGAGGATCGCAGTCCGGCCGAAGCGGCGGCGTTGCAGGACGCAGCCGAGTCATTGGTCGACGAGTTGAACGAAGTGGCCGGTGGCAACAGCGGCTTGACGGTGGTGCCGTCGCCGACGGGTGCGTCGATCAGTGGTTTGTTGAACGTGCCGGTGCCGATCGAGAACACGGTGATCGTGAAGACCGATGATCAGTCGACGGTGTTCGCAGCGCTGAACCAGGACGGTTCGGTCACCGAGGTCGAGCCGGGTGCACAGATCGAGGTGCTCGGCAACGGTCAGGTCGGTGTGGCGGCATTCGGACTCACTCCGGGTGAGACCGTGGAGTTCGTGCTCATGTCGACACCGACGTTGCTCGGTCGCTTCGAGGTGGATGCAAAGGGCGGTATCAAGGCACAGGCGCAACTGCCGTCGTCGGTCGGCACGGGCAGCCACACCTTGGTGGTGGCCAGTCCGACGGTGAAGGCGTCGCTCGGCTTGAAGATCGGCACGCCGGCTGCTCCGACGTTGCCGGTCACCGGTGGCGACGCGGGCGATCTCGCTCCGGTGCTGCTGTTGTTGGCAGTGGGTGCGGTCCTGGTGATCGTGTCCCGTCGTCGCATCACACTGGTTCCCTGATCGAACGTTGGATGTGTTCGTGCGGTGAGCGTGCGAACACACCCAACGTCATGATCACGACCCACTCCGCACACCCCTTTGGTACGTTCGCCCCGTGACCGGGAAGAACGAACGAGCCACGCGTGAGACACGACGCCGCTTCGAGCAATGGGCTCGGAACCCTCAGTGTCACGCCAACGTGGTCTCGGCCGTTCACAACGTGAAGATGGGCGTGGTCGCCCGCCGAGAAGATCCCACCGCACCGCGTGAAGGCCAGTCGGTGTTCGCCTTGGCCCGCGGTCGCACCTTCGAGGACGGTCTCGTACGCGACGACGGCAGTCGCCTCCTCGATGCACTGCGCCGCGCCGATGTGGTGGCGGCCGACGCCCACGATTTCGCCGATCATCGCACCCTCGCCAACGGCGGAACGATCGCCGATCTCGATGCCGCTGTCGAACTCGGCCACGACTTCCTTCGAGGCCTGGCTGAGAGGCGAGCCTTCCACGGCGCGGTCTCCAGCCTCACCGTTCGTATTCCGCGCGGAATCCTCCTCCCCGAAGCCGTCCTCATCATCGACGTGCTCGCGGTGCACTCCGCTCGACCAGTACCCACCATCGCGGTTGGGGAGATCAAGACCTACGCCGACCAAGGTGGCCACACCAGTCGTTCCGACCTGGCGACGGCACGAGCTCAGATGGGTCTGTACGTGCACGCTCTCGACGTCACTCTGCAGGGCCTCGGACTCGGCGGTCGGGTCGCGGTGTCGCGCGAAGGCTTCCTCGTGCTCACGTACCCCGGCTCCAATCAGCCGAGTGTGCGCAGTGGCGAAGATCTCACGTATCAACTCACCCGTGCCGAGCGGGGCTTCCAACTGATGGAGGAATCGGCGGCTCTCATGAACGGTGCCTACGGATCCGGCGACGACGACGATCCCGATTCGCTCGTCGATCTCGTGCGTCACGCCGAAACGCACTTCCAAGATTCGTGCATCACGTTCTGTGAGCGGTTCCAGATCTGTTTCGAACAGGCGTCCACTCGCGGTCGAGGTGTCGTTCTCGGCGACGACGTCGAACGATTCCTGAACGGAGTCACTCTCGACCGAGTCGACGAACTCTTGGGAGGATCGGCTCCCACCTCCCGCGTCGAGCGTGACTTGCTCATGCGTCTCGACGACGGGCTGCCGGTCCTGCCATGAGCAACGATCTCGACACCATTCGTCGGATCCACGCCTGGCACGAGGGGCGTCCCGTACCACGCGGTGCCGTGCTCAACCAGCACATCGGAGCCGACGACGACGTTCTGGTCGTCGCGTTCGTTCGCATGGGAGGGGAGTCCCGTCCGTGGGGTGTCGCCATCGGCACGCTGAACGATGGTCCCGAGATCGTGACCGTTCCCGAAGCACGTAACCGAGATCTCGTCGCCGACATGATGTTGACAGTCGCACCGACGATGTTGCGCCACTTCCGGCATCCGCAGTGGCATCCCGATGGTCCGGGAGCGTTCGATATCAGCACCCACCGGCAGGTTTGGTTGCCTGGGGCGACTCACCTCGAGATGCTGCATTACCTCGCGGCGGCCTACGCCCGCACCACCTGGGACCGTCCCGACGTGACCACTCTTCGCGCGCTCGGCAATCTGTGCAACTGCTTGTTTCTCGAAGCGCAGCGCCCCGGACAGCAGACCGTCGTGTCGGCCACCGAGGCCTTGCGAACGGCCTACGTCTTCCCCACGTCGCCCATCCGACAAGGGCACATCGGGCACCTGCACGGTTGGTTGGTCGGCGGTCGCACGCGTGACGAGCGCCGGGCGGCCGCCCACGACGCCGAGCGCCGGTCGGTGTCCACCGTTCTCGACCCCGAACACGAACGTTCCGCACTCCAACCGTTGGTGGAAGCGTGGGGTGCGGCGCGAGCGAGTGGCGCCCTCGACGCGATGAGTCACCAGGCCGAACGAATCCACCAGGCGCTCACCGAAGCCTTGCGGCATCGTTGGAACCTCACGGCTGACACGATCGCCCAGCTCCGCACCGACTCACGGCGCAGCAACTCTCGGCTCGGAGAACTCGTGACCGACAGTGCGCGCACGTTCTTCACGGCGTGGGGCGAGAACGTGATGAACGAAGCAGCCGGTGAGCGTGCGTTCTGGCCCAACGTCTTCACCGACCACAATGCTCGTCGTGCGAGCGCCGCGTTCCACCAGCGCAATGCCCAGTCCGACAGGGAACGATTCACTCTGGTTCACGGCGATCGTGAGTTGCAGCGCGAAGAGCTGGCCGCTGGTCGAGGAGTGATCGGATCCGTCGAATCGGCAACCACCGACGAGTGGATCGTCACTTACTCGTACCCTGAACTCACCACTCTCGAGGCCGGAGAACGGCTGACCATCGCCGGAATGCCCGAACTCGAACTCGACATCGTCGACATCGATCTCGACGAGCACAGCATCATTCTTCGGCCGCTCTGGAAGTTACGCAAGAAACACAGTCCTGAACACCTGGCGGCCGGAGACTCGGCATGGGTCGGTCGAACCATGGCCTTTCTTCCGTCACAACCGAAGCATCTGGCCCGACTCAAGATCGCCAATGCCGGCCGTGACATCGAATACGACATCACATCGCTCATCTTGTCGCCGCGTGTGCGTCATGCGGCGTTCGATGACGATGGTGCCGTCGTCGATTCCCCCGAGGTCGGATCGTGAGCGTCGCCGACCGGCTCCACGACTTCGTTCTCGGCGACGGCCGGATCTGCGTCGTCAAGGCGCCACCCGGATCGGGTAAGTCGCACAATCTCGTGCATGCACTCACCGAACTCGTCGATACCCCGGTGCGAATCGCCATTGCCGCCCAGACCAACAATCAGGTCGACGATCTGTGCCGTCAGATCGCGGACGCGTTCGTCCATGTCGACATCGTTCGCTTCTCATCGGGCGGCTACTCGGCTGCCCTCCCCAGCAATGTCATCGTGATCGACAAGGTCGACAGCCTGCCGTCCGGGCCATCGCTCGTGGTGGGAACGGTCGCCAAATGGGCGATCAGCGACATTCTCGACGACTACGACGTCCTGTTCGTCGACGAGGCCTGGCAGATGACCTGGGCCGATTTTCTCACTTTGCGTGACGTCGCCTCTCGCTACGTTCTGATCGGCGATCCGGGTCAGATCCCACCGGTCGTCACCATCGACGTCGATCGGTGGGAGGTGTCACCCGTGGCTCCGCATCGCCCGGCTCCCGACGTGATTCTCGACAACCCTGAACTCGAACCCGAGACCACCCGCCTGTATCTCGACACGTGTTGGCGTTTGCCTCACGACTCAGTGGGCCTCGTGCGAACCTTCTACGACTTCGACTTCTCTCCGCAGGCCGCGCCGGGGGAGAGGTTCCTGCGGCCACGTCGTTCTCTCGATTCGACTCGTGCATCCGATCGAGCGATCGCGACCCTCGCCGACTCGTCGACCGTGGTGCTCACGCATCCATCCGACACCGAGGGCGCGGTGTTCGACCCCGACACCGAGTTGGCGGCCGTCGTCGCCGATCTGGCTGCACGCCTCCTCGATCTCGAGTGTGAATTCTCGGCGCAGTCCTCCGACGTGACGGCACCACCACGGCTCGAGCCCAGCCATATCGGCATCGTGTCCACTCACAACCTCATGAACACCGCCATCGAGCAGGCCTTGCCGACCTCGATGCGTGGACGTGATGGCATCCGAGTCACCACACCCGAACGTTGGCAGGGTCTGCAACGCCCGGTCATGATCGCCGTCCATCCGTTGTCGGGCGTCGAGGTTCCGAGTTCGTTCGACCTCGAGACGGGCCGCTTGTGTGTGATGGCGTCCCGTCATCGCTCGGCGTGTTTCTTCGTGACTCGCGACAACATCGGTCGAACCCTCGATGGTCACTTGCCGGCCGCCGACCAGGCACTTGGCCGGGCGGACATCGTGGGCCGCGGTCATGCTCAACACACCGCTTTCTGGAAGTACCACCTCGATCGGGGCCTCATTGTCTGATCAGATTTCATCACCGAGACCGGACGACATCGGCGGATCACGTTTCGCGGTCGGTTGTGCACACCGCGAAGTCAACGATCGCAACAGCCGCTACGACGGATTGGCCGTGCTGTCGGTCGACGACCAGCAGCAAATGCGTTTCGAGGAAGGTCTCGATTTCGAATCACTCGTGTTCGCCGAACTGTCGCGACTCCACAAGGTGTCGTCCATGCGAGTGTTCGACGACGTCGAGTCGGCCACCACTCAGGCGATGCGGCGGGGTGATCGGCTGATCATCGGAGCCTCGTTACCGATCGTCAACAATCGGGGTGGTCGCCCCGATGTCCTCGTTCGATTCGGTGATGAGAAGATGCCCAACGGGAAGTGGGCCTATCTGCCCGTCGACGTGAAGAACTCCAAACCGCTCGACGGTTCGGCCAAGGCCACGACGTGGTCCGTGTCATCACTCGCCGAACCGGCCTTCGACAGAGCCAGTCCCACCGATCTCGGAGTCGGGAAACCGAAATCCGATCACGGGCTTCAACTCGCCCATTACTGGCTGATGTTGGTCGACCTCGGTCATGCTCCCGACATCGCACCCCTCGGGGGAACCATCAATCCGGGCCCCAACGCCACGGTTCTCGGCATCACCTGGCGACCGCTCGACGACGGAAAGGATTCTCTCGTCGCTCAGGTGCGCGCCGAGTGGCAGGCGCGTTGGGATGCCATCGACGCGATGCGTCGCGACGATCGTCGGCACACGCGCCCCGTGTATCGCGACGAATGCGCGACCTGCCGGTGGCACGACGTCTGTGAATCGGAACTGGTCGCCGAAGGTCACGTCTCTCTCCTCCAAGGCGTCGGAGTTCTGGCCGTGCGCAAGCTCTCCGAAGGGGGAGTCGAGACCATTCCGCAACTGGCCGCCCTCGACCCGGTCGACCTCGACTCGAATGCGGTGCCGACGTACGCCCAACTAGCGGCCAATATCGACACCGCTCGTGTGGCTTTGCGCAACGACGGTCGGCCGTACCTCAAACGAGGTTCCGAACCGGTCGTCGTGCCGCGGGCTGATGTCGAAATCGACTTCGACATCGAGAACGACGACATCGTCTACATGTACGGCTGTCACGTGTCCGAGAAGCAAGCCGACGGCGGGTGGAATGATGGCGAGTATCTCTCGTTCCACTCGTACGACCGCTCCGACCCCGCGACCGAGGCTCGTCTCCTCGCCGAATTCTGGGCCTGGCTGCACGGGATGGTCGAGCGCACACGAGCCGATGGAAAGTCGATCGCTGTCTATTGCTATTCGGGTGGCTTCGCCGAAATTCCTCGCATGAAGGAAGCCTCGATTCGAGCCAACGGAGCGACCGGAGTCCCGACGACGGAACAGATCGGCCAACTCGTCTCACGCGATTGGTGGGTCGACATGCACGACATCGCCAAACGTTTTCACTGGCCGACTCGCAAGCTCGGTCTCAAAGACCTCGCCCCTCTCGCCGGATTCACCTGGAACGCCGATGACGCCAGTGGAGCCAATTCCATCGTGTGGTACCGCGCGGCGTGCGACCCGACCAATCCGGAACGTGGCGTGATGGGTGACAAGTTGCTGCGGTACAACGCCGACGACGTGCGGGCCACTCTCGAACTCCGTCGCTGGCTCGACGACGGCATCTCCGGGCGCGGATGGACCATCGAGTCGGTCACCGTGCTCCCACCGGGCTGAAAGCGGGCCATTCCGGCGATCGAGCGCTGAAAACCGCTCTCGAAGCGAATCCCACGTTGCCGAGGAGGTGTGCCATCGGCCACGATGGGAGGCGTGATCAACCACTACATCGCCGCTCGTCAGGAACTCGAAGGTCCCGGTTCGCCCTTCGCCGTCACCACCACCACCATCCGGGGTGTCGAGGTGAAGACGTTCGCCGCCGCACCGCCCAACATGCGGGTCTTCTGGGAGATGACGGCAGTGCACGGCGACAAGAAGTACCTCGTCTACGAGGACGAATCGTTCACCTACGCCGAGATTCACGCGCAGGTGCGCAAGCTGGCTCAGTTCTTCGTCGACAACGGCATCTCACGTGGTGATCGCGTCGCCATCTCGACCCGCAACTACCCGGAGTGGGTCGTCACGTATTGGGCGTGCGTCTCGATCGGAGTCGCGTGCGTGGGGATGAACGCCTGGTGGACACCGGTCGAGATGGAGTTCGCACTCAACGACAGCAAGCCCAAGTTGTTGATCGTCGACGACGAACGGCTCGAGCGCTTCACCCAGATGCCGAATTCGTTCGACGTCCCGGTCGTCTCGGTTCGCACCGAGCGCGCGTTGCCCGCCGGTGGCCGACGTTGGTCGGAGATCATGGCCCTGCCCGACCCGGGTGCGCTGCCGCCGGCCGAGATCGACTCCGATGACGATGCGACCATCTTTTACACCTCGGGTACCACCGGCTTCCCGAAGGGCGCTCAGTTGCATCACCTCGGTTCGGTCGTGAACGTGATGAACATCGCCGCCATGACCACCGCCGCCACGTCGGGAATCGCCAAGGCCGTTGCGGCCGGAGACCTCGCGTCGGCGCCGCCCGCGCCGCCGGCCCTGCCGCCGGTCTTCATGGCACCGACGCCGCTGTTCCACGTGACGGCGTGCAACTGCATTCTGCATCCGGCCACCTTCGTCGGTGGTGCCGTCGTTCTCATGTACAAGTGGGATGCCGGTCGTGCTCTCGAACTCATCGAACGTGAAAAGTGCACCAACTTCTCGGGTGTGCCGACCATGGGTCGCGAGTTGATCATGCATCCCGATTGGAAGACGCGCGACACGTCGTCGCTGGCCGCGATCAGCGGTGGTGGCGCGGCCGTGCAACCCGACCTGGTCGAAAAGATCGACAAAGAACTCGACACCGGAACTCCCACCACTGGTTACGGCATGACCGAGACCCACGGCATCATCACCGCCAACACGTCGCTCTGGTACACCACCAAGCCGTCGTCCTGCGGTCCGGTGGTGCCGACTCTCGAGGCCAAGCTCGTCGACGAAGAAGGAAACGACCTGCCTCGTGACCCGAACCTGACCGGCATCTTGTGCGTCAAGGGAGTCATCACGATCAAGGGTTACCTCAATCGTCCCGATGCGACGGCCGAGACGATCAAGGACGGCTGGCTCAACACCGGTGACATCGCCCGGATCGATCCGGATGGCTTCGTGTACATCGTCGACCGCGCCAAGGACATGGTGATCCGCGGTGGTGAGAACGTGTACTGCTCGGAAGTCGAAGCGGTCATCTATCGCCACGACGCGATCGCCGAAGCGGCCGTGTTCGGTATTCCCGACGAGCGTCTCGGTGAAGAAGTGGCCGCCTGCTTGGTGCTCCAGCCGGGTAAGTCGGTCACCGAAGACGAACTTCGTGCGTTCCTCGCCACGTCGTTGGCCAAGCACAAGATTCCGGCCAAGTTGTGGTTCCGATCCGAACCGATCCCGCGCAACGCGAGCGGCAAGTTCCTGAAGCGCGAACTGCGTAAAGAACTCATCGGTGAGTGATCGACATGGCTGAATCGGTGTCGGTGTCGCGCGAGGTCTCTGCACCCGCCGAGACGGTGTGGGCCCTCGTGACCGACCTTCCCCGAATGGGGGAATGGTCACCCGAGAACAGAGGTGGCGAGTGGATCAAAGGAGCGACCGGCCCGGCGGTCGGCGCCCGATTCAAGGGCCGAAACTCCAATGGCAAGAAGTCGTGGTCGACGATGGTCGAGGTGAATCACTTCGACGCACCGAGGAAGTTCTCGTTCGGGCTCATGGTGTTCGGCAAGAACTGGTGCGACTGGGTGTACGACGTCGAACCGACCGCGACGGGTTGCCGGGTGACTCACTCCTGGATCGACCATCGCAGCGGATTCTCCTCGAAGTTGGGCAAGGTCGTGAGCGGAGTCGCCGATCGGGCCAGCCACAACCGCCGCAACATGGAAGTCACCCTCGACAATCTCGTTCGCGCCGTCTCGAAGTAGACGTCGGTGTCGACGTTCGATTTTCCCGACGGCCGTTGGTCCGGCCGTTGGATCTGGCCCCATCGATCGACGAATTGGGAGTTCGAGACCAAGCGTCGAACCGCGGCGCTCCGAACGTCGTTCGATCTCGATCGGGTTCCCGAGGTCGTGCCGGCCCGGGTGGCCGTCGTCGGGCGAGTCACCTGGTACGTGAACGGACACGAAGTCGGGCGAGGCCCGGTTCGCGTGAATCCGCGCCGGATGCGATGGGACGACGCCGACATCGCACCGTACTTGCGCGTCGGCCGCAACGAGATCGCACTCTTGGTGACGGCCGATGTCGATGCGACGGCGTGGTCGATGCCGCTCCCCGAGTCGGTCGACCTGCGTCACGGTGCAGCCGTTTTCGAGGCTCACCTCGGTGATGGCCGCGTCATCGTCTCCGATTCCTCGTGGCGTGGAACGATTCTTTCCGGCTGGTCGGCGACGGCGAGTTTCAGTTTGTTGAAGCGTGGTGACGAACTGCTCGATGTTCGCTCGTTGCCGAGCGACTGGATCGCCGGCGAATCGGTCACGACGTGGCCGATGGTCCGTGAACAACGAGCCACGGTGTTCGGCGGATCGGGGCGAAAGGTACCGCCCACCTATCCGATCGGCCCATGGGCCGGCCGTCCGACGTCGCGACCGGTTCCGACACCAGTGGCCCTCCGCGAAGTCGCGCCGGGACAGTTCGTCGCCGATCGCATCGTGGTCGGAACACTGCTCGTCGACGTTGAAGGCGAGGCCGGCACCACGATTCAGATTCACGGTGCCGAGAAACTCGACGGTGGTGTGCCGCGCAACGAGGCCTACGACTCGTCGCTCTTCCTCACTCTCGACGGGACTCGTCGAACGATCGAGTCGGTCGACCTGTTCGGTGTTCACGGTGTGAGCGTGATCGGAAGCGGCGCCACCGTGCACGCAGTGTCGATCATCGAGCGACTTCATCCTCTGGTGGGAGATCACGGATTCCGATCCTCCGATTCACAGCTCGATCGAATCGTCGCGGTCGGACGCCGTACCGCATCGATCAGTTCTCTCGACTCGTACGTCGACTGTCCCACGAGGGAACAACGAGCCTGGACCGGCGACTCGGTCGTTCACCAGCTCGTCGACCTCACGACCAACGACGACTGGTCGCTCGCGCGCTGGCATCCAGTCCTTGCCGCATCTCCGCGGGCCGACGGCATGATCCCGATGTCGGTGGCGGGCGAGATCGAACACGACGACATGTCCATCGTTCCCGATTGGGCCCTTCACTGGATTCATTCGGTGCACAATCTGTTCTCGTACCGTGCAGATCGCCAGGAGATCCACGCGTTGCTCCCCGTGGTCGAGGGAGTCCTTCGTTGGTTCGACGATCGAACCGATCGAACGGGGCTGCCGGTCGAGATGCCGGGTTGGGTGCTCATCGACTGGAGTGCGGTGCACAGCGATGGCGCGAATTCCACGATCGCCGGACTGTGGGCGCGATCATTGCTCGAATTCGCCGAGATGTGCGACTGGCTCGGCGACAGCGGCCGGGCCGGGTGGGCACGAGAACGCCACGCTCGACTCGTCGTCGCCTTCGAACGTTTCTGGGACCAGCGTCGCCGGATGTACGTCGACTGCGTGGTCGGTGACACGCAACTCCCGATGGTCTCGCAGCACGCCCAGGCATCGGCGATCATCGGAGGACTGGCACCACGAGATCGATGGGATCGGCTGGTCGACGTGATGACCGACGAAGAAACGTTGGTTCATGCGGCATTCGCCCGTGCCGATGGCCCGAGTGATCCTGGCACCGAAACCGAACTCGGTGGCGTGTACCTCTACCAGGGTCATCCTGAGCCGTGGTGGGACACCGAACACCTCGTCGTACGCGCCCAACCCTTCTTTCGGTACGTGGTGCACGACGCGATCGCGGCCGCCGGGCGAGCGGACCTTCTGTCGTCATTGTTGCTCGACTGGCAGCACCTACTCGATCGTTGCGGGACCTCGTTCGGTGAGACGTGGTACGGCGGAACACGTTGCCACGGTTGGTCGAGTACACCCACACGTGATGTCGTGCAGTGGATCCTGGGCGTTCGACCGAACACACCGGGTTTCGACACGGCGCGCATCGAACCGCGGCTCGGACATCTCACCTGGGCCGAAGGATCGTGTCCGACCCCGCATGGTCCCATCGCTCTTCGCGTCGACGAGTCGGGTGTCCGTGTCACCTCGCCGGTTCCGATCGTGCTGGTGATCGATGGTCACGAAACGGTGTTGGCCGCGGGGGATCACTCGGTGTCCACTCGGCGTTCCTGATGCCGTTGACCCTGGTCTAGGGTTGACCGCATGGGGGAGCCGATGCGCAAGCGGTCCGACGGGCTTCAGACGATCCAGGTCGTGTTGCGTCACGCCCGGATCGAAATGGACGCCAAGGGGCCGGTCAAGTTCAACCTCGATCGGGTGATCGAGTCGTCGGGAATCGCTCGTAGTTCGGTGTATCACCATTTCGGGAGTCGGGCCGGTCTCATCGCGACACTCGAACTCGAACGCTGGATCGATCAGCAGGCCGTCGAACTCGACGGGATGCGCAAGTTCCTTCTCGATGCGGACAGCCTCGACGAAGTCTTCGCCGCGATCGAGTTCGTTCTGCGCACCGATGGCGGTCCGGGTGGTCGACTCCGACGCTCACGGCGAATGGCGTCGCTCGTCGCCGCTGATGGAATTCCCGCACTGGCCGCGACCTTGCGGGATGCGCAGATCTCTGGTGGTCGCCACCTGGCCGAGACCTTCCGCATGATGCAAGAGAAAGGAACGGTGTCGTCGTCACTCGAGCCCGAGGGCACGGCGTATTTCGTTCAGTCGATCCTGATCGGGCGAGTCCTGGTCGATGTGAGCGACGAACCGAGTGTCGACGCCAAGTGGGTCGATGTCGCGATGTCGACGTTACGGCACCTCTTCGCGCCGGGAAAGTGATCCGTCATGGCTGTAACAACCGAAGCGAACCGAGCAGTCGTGGCCCGTCACTGGGACATGATGTACGCCAAGGACTGGGCGGGTGTGGCATCGCAGTTCGCCGACGATGCCGAATACATGGACGTGGGTGCCGTCCCTCCGGTGGTCGGGGGAGCAGCGATCGCTGCTCGTCTCGAACTCGGTCTCGGCCCGACGTCGAAGATGGTGCACCGGCCCGGACTCGTCGTGGCCGACGGTGACGTCGTGATCACCGAGCACGTCGAGGAATGGCACTTTCCGACCGGCGAAATGGTGGCTCATCCGTTCACGTCGGTGATGGAAGTGCGCGACGGACTCATTCGCCGCTGGCACGACTATTCACACCTCAACAACCTGCTCGACAACGCTCCTCGCTGGTGGATCGACTACATCATGAGTGGGGGAACGACCGAGGTTCCCTCGGCGTGATCCGCGTCAGAGTGCGGTGAGAAATGTCGCCATGCTCAGCATCATCATCACGATGGCCGGCATCGTCTCGACGACTGCGTCGCGAACACGCACGTGCGCTGCGACGGCGATGACGAAGTAGGCACTCAGGCAGAGCGCCGCGAAGATGCCCAGACGATCGATCGCGAGTCCGAGCAGAAGGCCAGCACCGGCGGCCGTCTTGGCGATGCCCAGGGTCGGGATGATTCGCGTGGGTAGTCGGAGACGCTCGACGGTCTGGACGACCTGTGGAATGAGGCGGAAATCAGCAACGGCCGAGAGCAGACACAGGACGGCGAGCGTGACCCCGAGGACGGCATTGGCTGTATTCATGTCAGAGAACCTTGCGGAAGATCTTCGCTTTACGGTCGGTGTACGGAGGGTAGGCGAGTGACGGGTCGACCTTCGTGCTGCGGGAGAGCACCGGTTTGCGGTGCTGGAAGATCCGCACACCTTCCTCGCCGTGGTAGGCCCCCATTCCGCTTTCGCCGATTCCACCGAAGGGAAGATTCGGACTGGTGAGATGCATCAACGTTCCGTTGACGGTGACTCCACCGGCCGTCGTCTGATCGAGCACGTCACCGATGACCGACTTCTTCTCGGCGAATACGTAGAGAGCGAGCGGGTGGGGTCGCGCATTGACGAACGAGATCGCTTCACGAATCGAGTCGACCGGAACGATGGGCAACAGAGGTCCGAAGATCTCCTCCTGCATGAGTGGAGATTCGACATCGACATCGGCGAGCAACGTCGGAGCGATGTAACGATCGGATCGATCGGTATCGCCACCCACGATCGGACGTCCATCGGCCATGAGACGAGTGAGGCGGTCGAAGTGCCGCTCGGACACGATGCGACCGAAACTTCCGCTCGACCGGGGATCGTCTCCGTAGAACTCGGTGATGGCGTGACGGATCCGGTCGACGAGCGCGGTCTCGACCGACTTCTCGACCAGGACGTAGTCGGGTGCGACGCAGGTCTGGCCGGCATTCAGCCACTTTCCCCACGCGATCCGACGAGCGGCGACATCGAGGTCGGCCGAGGAGTGGACGATGGTCGGGCTCTTCCCGCCGAGTTCGAGGGTCACCGGTGTGAGGTTCTCGGCCGCCGCACGCATGACGACGCGCCCGACGGTTCCATTGCCGGTGTAGAAGATGTGATCGAAGCGTTCGGCGAGCAGGGCGGTGGTTTCGGGCACGCCACCCTCGACGATGGCGATCGCCGAGCTGTCGAGGTAGCGGGGAACGAGTCGAGCGAGGGCAGCCGACGTGGCCGACGAGACCTCGGAGGGCTTCATCACCACGGCATTTCCGGCGGCGATCGCACCAGCGGCAGGAACGAGCAACAGCTGGATCGGATAGTTCCACGGGGCGATGACGAGAACGACGCCGAGCGGTTCGGGAATTCGCTTCGACGACCCGGGCATGGCGACGATCGGAGTGCGAACCCGTTGGGGGCGGTTCCAACGACGCAGATTCTTCAACATCAACTTCACTTCGCCGATGACGAAGGCGATGTCGGTGACGTAGCCCTCGAGGTCGGGTTTACCGAGGTCGTCACGCAGGGCGGCCGAGAACTCGGCCTCGTTCTCCTCGAGCATGGCGATCATCGCGTGGAGCTGCTTCTTGCGCCACGACAGTGGGCGAGTGGCGCGGGTGCCGAAGGTGTGTCGAACCCCGGCGACAAGACCGGGGATCGAGTCGACGCTGGAGTGGATCGTGGAAGGGGAGTCCGTCACGGAGGTCATGCCCCCATTCAACCGCCGACTGGGGGTGGAGGCCGAGGTGTTCTGGGTCTGGGAACGGACGCTATGCGTCCGTTCCCAGACCCAGAACACCAATGAACGGGTGGGTGACGGTGCCGTCGGTGGTCAGGGCTCGACGATGGGGAAGCCGGCCATGAAGACGTCGAGGTTGCCGAACACCGTCAACAGCACGGCGGCGTCCCCCTCCAGCTCGATGGTGCCCGCGCTGATCTCGTCGACGAACGACGTCTCTTGAGCGATGATTCGAACGAGCAAATTCCGATCGAGTCGGATCGACACATCGGCACCGTCGTGATGTCGGCCACGCACCGAGTACATCGTGCGATTCGACACCGCCAGCACCCACTTCTCATCCGGTGAGCCGGAGAGATCAGGGAACGTCCAGTTGGTGAACACCTTCACTCCGGCGACTGCTTCACTCTTCAGTCGCACCGCCAGGGTGTCGAAGATCTGCTCGATCGTCATCGCGGCGAGGATTCCGCGGCCACGCACCGTCGAATTGCCGAGCGGCGGGGGACCATTGCGCAACTCCTGGGCACCCATCAGATATGCGTTTCGGAACGTGGTCGACTCGCTGAGATACCCGAGTTGCTCGAGTGTGTCGGCCTGGAGCGATCGGGCATCTTCGTTGGTCGGGTCGGCGAAGACGAGGTGGTTGAGCAGCTCGGCGACCCATCGGTAGTCGCCGTCGTCGAACGCGCGTCGGGCCGCGGCGAGCAACGCATCGGGCCCTCCGGCCAGTTCGACGTACCGGCGGCCGGCCTCGGTCGGTGGAAGTTTGTTCAGGTTGGCTGGATTGGCGTCGTACCAACTGAGGTAGCGCTGGTACACCGCCTTGGAGTTGTGCACGAGATCGCCGTAATACCCGCGGGTGTGCGTCTCGGCGAGGAACTCCTCGGGCAGCTCGAGGTGGTCGGCGATCTCGAGTGGTGTGTACCCCAAGTTGGCGTGACGCATCGTCTGGTCGTGCATCCAGCGATACATGTCGCGCTGCAAGCCGAGGAAGCCGCGCACGTCGTCGGTTCCCCAACGCGGCCAGTTGTGCGAAGTGAACATCACCTCGGTGCGTTCACCGAACAACTCGATGGCTTCGTTGATGTATTTCGACCATGACAACGAATCGCGGACCTGCGCCCCACGAATGGGAACCAGGTTGTGCATGGTGTGCGAGCAGTTCTCGGCCATGCACAACCATCCACCGTCGGGGAAGAAGAAATTCATCTCGGCCGGTGCTTCGGTCTCGGGTGTGAGCTGGAAGACGATGCGAACACCGTCGACCACCTTCTCCTCGCCGGTGGCAGTGATGTCTTCCGTCGGTGCGATGAGTCCGGGCGGGCCCATCGGGATCGACAGTCCGAGCCCGCAATTGACGTGTCCTTTCGGGCCGGCCGGAAGGAGCGGGCCGAACTGATAGGTGGCCCGCCGACCCATCGCTGGTCCGGCGATGACGTTCTCGCCGACCGTCTCGTGGAGGAATCCGACGGGTGCGATCACGCGGCATCGCCCGGCGTCGACGTCGGCCTGGGTGGTCACTCCCAGAACTCCTCCGAAGTGATCCGCGTGGGAGTGCGTGTAGATCACCGCGGTGACCGGACGATGGCCGAGATGGCGAGTGATGAGTTCGTATCCGGCGCGTGCGGTCGCCTCGACCGTGAGGGGATCGATCACGATCCACCCGGTGGCGCCGCGAACGAAGGTGATGTTGGAGATGTCGTATCCGCGCACCTGCCACACGCCGTCGGCCACCTCGAACAAACCGTGATGCGCATTGAGCTGCGCATGCCGCCAGAGGCTCGGGTGAACGGTGTCGGGACAATCCTCGTCGAGAAAGGTGTAGCGACCGATGTCACTCGAGGTGCGTCCTTCGGAATCGCGAATGTGTACGTCGTCGAGTGAGGCGATCCAGCCTCGTCGCGCGCGATCGAAATCGGCCGGGTCGAGATCGAACTCCTGTGATCGATTGCGGTCGCGTGTGTGCGACGTCGCATCCTTCTGTCGTCGGTCGAGTGCCACGTCGGAACGGTAACAGAGCTCGTGCACCGGACTTCACCGAAACGATTCCGTACACTCCTTTTCAACATCAGGAGGTACGTGTGTCGAATGTCGAAATGTCCTCGTCCGTGAGTCGTCGAATCCAACGGCTGAACGTCGGTGCGGCAGTTCTGCACGCAGTGCAAGCGGTGATCGTGCTCGTCGCCTCCAACGATTTCGCCCTTCCCGTCACGAGTTTCTTCCTCAACGACGCTCCGAACGGCCGCCTCGACACCGAGCGGCTCGACCGACTCTTCGACGTTCGTATCGCCTACGGCGTGTTCGGGTTCCTCGCTCTGTCGGCGATTTTCCACGCTCTCGTCGCGTCACCGTGGGGCCGATCCCGCTATCTCGCCGATCTCGGTCGGGAGCAGAATCGATTTCGCTGGGTCGAGTACTCCATGTCGTCCACCCTCATGATCCTGATGATCGCCATGGTGTTCGGGATCGGAGACGTCGCCGGACTGATCGGAATCGCCGGAGCCAACGTGGCGATGATTCTGTTCGGTTGGGTGATGGAAGTCGTCAACGAACCGGGTCGAAAGGTGTGGTGGGCTCCGTTCTGGTTCGGGTGCATCGTCGGAATCGCACCGTGGATCGGTCTGTTCGTCTATCTGATGGGACCCGGAAGCGACATGCCGAATTTCGTGTACGGAGTGTTCATCAGCATCTTCGTGTTCTTCAACTGCTTCGCGCTCAATCAGTGGCTGCAGTACAGGCGAGTGGGCAAGTGGGCCGACTACCTCTACGGCGAACGCGTGTATCTGATCCTGAGCCTCACGGCGAAGTCGGCCCTCGCGTGGCAGATCTTCGGCAACACTCTCGCGGTGTGAGTCCGTTCACTCCGAACGTTCGGGTGTGAACCAGTCCGCGAGGGCGAACTCCGTGGGCTGATCGAAGAAGGCTCGGACCCGGACGATCTTTCCGGAGTCGTTCACCGAGAAGATCTCGACGCTGTTCACCTCGACTCGTTTGTCGGAGAGGACTCCCACGTTGTGCATGACGACGGCTGCCTCGTCGCCTCCGGCCACGATCTGGCGCGGGTGCAACGTCCATCGTCGTCCGGGTGTGAACGATCGATCCCACGTCTTGTGGACGGCGTCGAGACCGACCTTGGGTGGCGCTCCGACCGGATCCTCGAACACCATGTCGGGTGAGAAAAGCGCGATCCAACGCTCGCGATCCATGGCGTTCCATGCCTCGACGTGCGCATGCACCGCGGCAACGGCGGAATGGATCCCGCTCATCGGCCGCGCCGTTCGTCGAAGTGGGCGTCGAAACCGTCGTTGTGCTCTGTCGCCATGGGCGAACAGTAGTGCCGTCAGGCTGTAGCCCAGATCAGCACTTCGGCCCCGTCGTCGCCGGCGGCGAGCTCGAGATCGCCGACCGAGAACAGACGAGCGGCATCACCCGTGGCCAGTTCGCCGGCGTGTTCGAGAGCTGCCGATCCGCGAGCCACGAACACGTGCACGTGGCGATCGTCGGGAACACGCACCGCCTCGCCGGCGACGAGTCGCCCGCCCCACAGCACCGCACCTTGTTGGCGAATGCTGATGGCGGCGTCGTGTCCCTTGCCCGAAGCGATGGGGACGAGACCACCCTTGGCGAGTTCACCATTGATGTCGAGCTGCTGATAGCTCGGGTCGATGCGTTCGGTGTCGGGGGTGACCCACATCTGCACGAAGTGAACGTCGGTGTCGCCGCTCGGGTTCATCTCCGAGTGCCAGATTCCGGTACCGGCCGACATGCGCTGTGCGAGACCGGGGTAGAGGAGACCGCGGTTGCCTTCACTGTCCTTGTGCTCGAGTTCGCCATCGAGCACCCACGTGACGATCTCCATGTCCTGATGGGGATGCGTCGAGAATCCGCTCCCGGCGCGCACCACGTCGTCGTTGTTGACGATCAGAAGACCGTGACCGGTGTTGTTCGGATCCCAGTGCGATCCGAAACTGAACGAATGGCGACTGTCGAGCCACGAGATGTTCGTGTGCGGCCGTTGGTCGGCTCGTTGGACGAGAATGCGCGCGTTCATCGATCTCGTCAACCGACGATGGCGATTCCGAGACTGTTCGATGCTTCTTCGACGCTGCCGGCGTTGCTCACGTCGCTGAACCCCATGTCGAGCATCTGGGCCATGGCGATTCCCGAACGGTTGCCACTGCGGCAATAGACGACGTAGGAGCCATCGCGATCGAGTTTCTCGATCTCCGCGGTGAAGTCGGGGGACTGGATGTCGATGTTGACGGCCCCGTCGAGGTGGCCACCGGCGAATTCGGCGGGGGTACGAACGTCGATGATCATGCGGGAATCCTTTGCGGGGGAGTCGGCGGAGTCGGCAGCCGCCACCGGTGCGGGGGACGATGTGGATCGACTGCCCGAACAGCCAACCACGACGGAGAGGGCGATGGTGAGTCCGGCAACGGTGACGAGAGTCCGAGGTGTGTTCATGCCGTGGAGTATACATACCCCAGGGGGTATCATTCCATCGTCCGATCGGGCACTCTGACCTGGGGCGCGGTACGTTCCGCACAATGTTTCGCACAAAGTTTCGCCGCCTGATTCCCGTCGTCGCCCTCGTCGCCATGGCCGCGTGCGGAGGGGACGACTCGTCGTCGACCTCGACCGAGTCGTCCGCCCCCGTCGAGACGACCGAGGCCGCGCCGACCACCGAGGCACCCACCACGACGACCGAAGCCCCGTACGTCCCGACTCCCCCGGCCGTGTCGGGGGTCGCGTCGGCTTCCGTCGAAGGACCCGTCACCGGTGGTCTCGGCCAGGTCGTTCTCGGTGTGAGCCCGTTCGACGTCACGGCGTGGGACTACGTGGAGAACGAATTCTTCGTTCGCGGCACCGCATCGAGCTTCACGTCGGCCACCGAGCTGTCGACCGATGGCGAATGGACCGTCACGCCCTACGACGAAGCCGAGTACGCGACGCGCATCGTCGTGCGGACACCAGCTGATGCGAGTCGGTTCAACGGAACGGTGATGGTCGAGTGGTTGAACGTGACGGCCGGCCTCGACGTCTCTCCGTCGTTCGACCTGTCGAAGAACGAGATTCTTCGTTCCGGAATGGCGTGGATCGGCGTGTCGGCACAGCGCGTGGGTGTCGAAGGCGGCGGAAATCCCACCGGTGCGGTGCGCGTGCTCAAGATCGCCGACCCGGAACGCTACGGAACCTTGAATCACCCCGGTGACGATTACAGCTACGACATGTTCAGCCAGATCGGAGCTCTCGTCTGGAACGAGTCGGCCACGATCCTCGGGGGCCTCGCTCCGGAACGCGTGATCGCGGCGGGTGAATCGCAATCGGCCTTCCGCCTCACCAGCTACATCAACGCACTCGCTCCGATCCACGACGTGTTCGATGCGTATCTCGTGCACAGTCGCGGCGCGCGCGGTGCGAACCTGCTCTCCGAGCCGCGCCCAGTGGTTCCCGGTCCGTCGATTGCTCAGATCCGCGACATCGGCCGACCAGTTCTGGTGTTCTCGGCCGAGACCGACGTGGTCGGCGAATCGCTCGGGTATCGACGAGCCGAGCAACCCGAGACCGACAACTTCCGTAGTTGGGAAGTCGCCGGAACGGCGCACGCCGACGCGTACAGCCTCGGTATCAGCGAGACCGACATCGGTGACGGCAACGGCGACGTCGCGCTCTTCGCCGCCAACCTCGCTGCTCCGTCGTCGGTGTACTTCGGCATCGTGACGTGTGAGAAGCCGATCAACGCCGGACCACACACGTACGTGTTGCGCGCGGCGATCCGTGCCCTCGACACGTGGGTGCGGACCGGAGTCGCACCGGCCATCACACCGCGCCTCGAAGCGAACGCCGATCTGACCGGATACGCACTCGATGCCAACGGCAATGCGCTCGGTGGAATTCGTACTCCGCACGTCGACGTTCCGGTCGCTGCACTCTCCGGCCTCGGTCAGGCTGGTGGAAGTTTCTGCGGATTGTTCGGCACGACGGCCACCTTCACCGATGAACAATTGACTGCGCTGTACACCGACAAGGCCGACTTCCGCGCCAAGTGGGATGCCGCCGTCGATGCTGCGGTGGCTTCGGGCGCCGTCCTCGCCGAGGACGCCGATGCAATCAAGGCGTCCGCCGACGGTTATCCGCTGCCCTGATCGTCACTCGACCTCTTTCCTCGGGGCCGATGCTGTGCCACGATGACGGGTCATGACGACCGCCATCAACATCGGAAATCTCCTCGCCCGTCGGGCTCACGTGAATGCGAAGATGGAGGCGCTGTACGACGTCGCCGCCGATCGTCGCTACACCTACGCCGAACTCAACGCCGAGACCAACAAGGCGGCGCAACTCCTCGTGCGGGCCGGTGTGAAGACGGGCGATCGGGTGGGATTGCTCCTCATGAATTCGGCCGAGTACCTCACGGCGTTCTTCGCCACTGCGAAACTCGGGGCGGTCATCGTTCCGCTCAACTGGCGACTGGTCGCCGATGAACTCGAATTCATCCTGAAGGATTCGGGGACGACTGCACTCGTGTTCGGTGGTGAGTTCGCCGCGACGGTCGCCGATCTGCAGTCCCGAGGCGCCAAGACCGACGTGAGGTCGTGGCTCTACGTCGGAGACTCGGCCGGCAAGCCCGACTTCGCTCTCGACTACGCGAGCGAAGCCGCCAAGGAAGCCGCGATCGAACCGGCGATCACGGCATCGGGCGACGACCTGCTCTACATCATGTACACCTCGGGCACGACCGGACTCCCGAAAGGTGTGATGCACTCGCACAACACCCAGTACTGGGCACTCGCTACGATGTGCGCCACCGCCGATCTCGCCCAGGGCGACCGATACATCAACCCCATGCCGATGTTCCACGTCGGTGCGCTCACGCCCGCGCTCGGAACGATCTTCGTCGGATGCACGCACGTCCTGATGCGAGCCTTCGATCCGAACAAGGTGTGGGAGCTGATCGACTCGGAGCGCATCAACAACGGTCTTCTCGTACCCGCGATGCTGCAGTTCATGTTGCTCGTGCACGATCCCGCCAAGCACAAGCACGAACACGTCCGTTGGTTGCTCACTGGTGCGGCGCCGGTTCCGGTGCCGCTCATCGAGGCGTACGACGCGATCGGTATCGAGATCAGTCAGGTGTACGGACTCACCGAGACCTGCGGTCCGGCCTGTGTCACCTCGCCGTCCGATGCGCTGGCCAAGGCCGGTTCGACCGGCAAGAGTTTCATCTTCACCGACGTGAAGATCGTCGATGCCGACGGCAACGAGTGCGCACCCAACGAATCGGGCGAAGTCCTGATTCGAGGCGGGCACATCATGCTCGGCTACTGGAACCGACCCGATGCCACTGCTGATGCTCTGAAGGACGGGTGGCTGCACAGCGGCGACGGCGGAATCATGGACGAAGAGGGCTACGTCTACATCCAGGATCGCATCAAGGACATGATCATCTCGGGTGGCGAGAACGTCTATCCGGCCGAAATCGAAAACGTGATCATGAGTCACCCGGGTGTCACCGAGACGGCGGTGATCGGTATCCCGTCGCAGAAGTGGGGCGAATCTCCGCTCGCCATCGTGGTGAAGAAGGACCCGAATCTCACCGAGGCCGAACTTCTGACCCACTGCGAAGGGAAGTTGGCCCGCTTCAAGCAGCCGGTCGCCGTTCGCTTCGTCGACGTCGTGCCGCGCAATCCATCGGGTAAGGCACTCAAGAAGGATCTGCGCGTGCAATTCAAGGGTGTCGTCGGCCCCTGAAGCCGATGTGATTCGGACGTCATCGGGGGCACGCATGATCAGCGCGGAGCAGATCGATCTCATCTCGCCGGAAACTTTCGCGAGGCGTGGTCATCCATGGGAGCAGTACGCCTGGCTGCGCACCAACGCACCGGTGTTCTGGCATCCGGAACCCGCCGAGAGCGGGCCGGGGTTCTGGGCGCTCACCAAGTACGACGACGTGAAGTTCGTGAGCCGTACGCCGAAGATCTTCAGCTCGTACGAGAAGACCGCGATGCTGCCCGACCCCGACGAGGCCAACCTGTTCGCTGGTCGTCAGATGATGCTCAACATGGATCCTCCGCAACACGATCGTTTCAAGCTGCTCGTGAGCCGTGGATTCACACCGAAGAACGCGCCTTTGTTGCGCCCTCGTATCGAGGAACTGGCACGCGAGATCGTCGACGCGGTGATCGACCGCGGCGAATGCGACTTCGTGAGCGAGATCGCCGGTCGACTTCCCTCGGGACTGATCGCCGAGTTGATGGGGATGCCGAGATCGGACGGCGAGCGTCTGTACGACCTGACCGAGATCATGCACACCAACGACGACACGGTCGCGCCGCCCGAGGTGAAGATGGCGGCCATCGGCGAGATGCTCGGCTATGCGCAGTCGGTAGCAGATGTCAAACGTTCGAATCCAGGTGACGACCTGGCCACGTTGCTGGTGGAGGCATCGATCGACGGCGATCGTCTGACCGATGCTGAGTTCCAGTGGTTCTTCCTACTCTTGGTGAATGCCGGCGGCGACACGACGCGCAACCTACTCGCGGCAGGGATGCAGTTGCTGTTCGACCATCCGAACGAGCGAGCGAAATTGCTCGCCGACATCGACGGGCTACTTCCCACGGCCGTGGAGGAGATGCTTCGTTTCACGAGTCCGGTGGCTCATTTCAAGCGCACCGTGATGGAGGACGTCGAGATCCGTGGGCAGATGATCCCCAAGGGTGATCGAGTGGTGATGTTCTACGGCTCGGCCAATCGAGACGAAGACGTCTTCGATCGACCCGACACCTTCGACGTGTCCCGTGATCCCAATCCGCACGTGGCGTTCGGTGCCGGCGGACCACACCTCTGCCTCGGCATGCACGTCGCCCGCGTCGAGCTGATGGTCATGTTCCGCGAACTGCTCACCCGGCTCCCGCACATGGAACCGGGCGGCCCGGCCGAACGGATGCACTCGAGTTTCATCGCCGGCATCCATTCGATGCCCGTGCGCTACTGATCGGTGCGCTCCGGAGTCGAGGGTGATTCCTCGCCCGGGAACGTGTAATGCACGTCGCTGAAGCGATCTCGCGCGAACACGTACAGAAGACGCAATGGTTCGGCTCCGGTGTTGCGAGCGAAGTGCTCGACGTCGGCGGGGATCCAGACCGCGGTGCCGGCGGCGACCGCCGTCGCGTGGCCGTCGATCACGACATCGCCGCATCCGGACACGATGAAATAGACCTCGGCCGCATCGTGGTGGTGACCTCGGGCCGGTGAGGCCGATCCAGCCGGGACCTCGGCCAGTCCGACGGTCAATTCGTCGGTCGGTGTGCTGTCGCCGCCGAAGAACTCCCACCAGGTCACGGCCCCCCGTTCGGGTGAGCTCCAGCTGTCGATCGGGGAGTCGGCAACCGTGCGGAACACGGCGTGACGTCCGACGCTCATGTCCGCACGGTACCCGCTCGGATGGGACCACCCGGGACGGCCGGTGGCAGAATTCGGCCATGAGCACTGCGACCGACGAGACCCTGTCACCCGCCGAGGCCGAAGCCTTCCGCACCAAGGTGCGCGACTTCCTCGCCAAGAACGCCACGGGCAGTGAGCGGGGGGTCAACTCCATCGCCACCGGGCGCGAGTTCCAGCAGAAGTTGGCCGCAGCCGGACTGGCCGGACTCACCTACGCCTCCGAGTACGGCGGGGCCGGACTCTCGAAGTCGCACGAACGGATCTACCGCGAGGAATACGGCAAGTTCCCCGACATGACGTACGAGTTGGTCATCAGTCATGGCATGTGCCTTCCGGTGCTCAATCAGTTCGGTACCGAGGAGCAAAAGCGCGAGTTCATGCCCGACAACATCGCCGGTCGCACCATGTGGTGTCAGATGTTCTCCGAGCCGGGCGCCGGATCCGACGTCGCGAGTCTGCAGACGAAGGCCGAACTCGACGGTGACGAGTGGGTGCTCAACGGACAGAAGGTCTGGACCACTCTCGCGCACGTGTGCGAGTACGGCGTCATCATCGCTCGCACCAACCCCGACGCACCGAAGCACGCGGGTATTTCGATGTTCATCATCGACATGAAGGCGCCGGGAGTCGAGATCCGTCCCATCCATCAGATCGACGGCGGCAAGCACTTCAACGAGATCTTCCTCACCGACGTACGCATCCCGAAGTCGTGGTTGCTCGGTGAGCTCAACAACGGCTGGAACCAGGCCACGGCGATGCTCATGTTCGAGCGCGTCGCGATCGGAACCGGCTCCACCAGCGGAGTCACCCACACTCTCACCGACGGCCTGATCGAAGTCGCCAAGAAGAACGGCAAGATTTCCGATCCGGTCGTTCGTCAGGACCTCATGAAGCTCTACAGCGAGGAGACGACCAAGTCGCTCGTCGCCATGCGCACCCGTGCCGAGTTGAAGGCCGGTCGAGTGCCCGGCCCCGGCGGTTCGCTCGGCAAATTGCACGGTTCGCGCATCGCGTGGACGAGCCGTTCGCTCATCAGCCGTCTCGTCGGCCCCGAGACGGACGCGTGGGAAGGAACGTCGAGTCGCGGCGAAGCCTGGGCCAAGCGTCTGCTCAACAGTTTCCAGTCCGGTATCGCCGGCGGCACCGACGAGATCCAGAAGAACATCATCGGCGATCGAGTCCTCGGCCTGCCGCGGGAACCGATGGTCGACAAGGACATGCCGTTCAAGGATCTCAAGGTCGGCACCCAGCGCTGATTCGTGTCGGCATCCATGCGCGTCTCTCAGATCTGGATCCATCCGGTCAAGTCGATGATCGGCGGAACGGTCGACTCGGCCGAACTCGATGAGCTCGGCGTGGTCGGTGATCGCATCTGGGCCGTTCGCGACCTCGAGAGCGATGGGATCCGGGGTGCGAAGAAGATCGGCGGGTTGATGAGATTGGCCGCTCGTCGCCTCGATGGGGATGCTCGCGGCGCAGCCGATCCGGTCGAGATCGAATTTCCCGACGGGCGACGAATCACGTCCGACGATCCGTCCGTCGATGCGGTGCTGAGTGGCGAACTCGGTCGGCGGGTCGCTCTGCAGAACCTGCGGCCGGCCGACGATCTCGATCATTACCGACGTGGTCGGTCCGACACCGATGACGTGATGGCGGAATTGCGGGCCGTGTTCGGGCGCGACCCCGACGAACCGTTACCGGATCTGGCCCAGTTCCCGCCGGTCGTCATGGAGTTCGAGTCGCCTCCGGGCACGTACTACGACTGCTGGCCGCTCATGGTCATGTCGACGTCGGCGCTACGGGCCATCGGTGAGGCAGTTCCCGATTCGATGATCGACGTGCGTCGTTTCCGCCCGAACTTCGTGATCGACACCGGCGACGAGAGCGGTCACCCCGAATTCTCCTGGACCGGCCGCCGGGCGACGATCGGTGCCGCCGAGATCGAATTCATCGGACCGTGCCCTCGCTGTGTGATGGTGACCCGAGCCGTGGGACGCGATCTGCCCGAAGATCGAGCCGTGTTGCGTCACATCGTGCGCGACCTCGATCAGAACGTCGGAGCGTACGCTCGCATCACCCGACCGGGAACTTTCTCGGTGGGTGATGAGGTGCAGTTACTCTGACCTCCGTGTTGGAGGTCGTGCTCACCGGAACCGGCGTTCCTCATCCAGCGCCGGGACGTGCCGGCGCCGGGGTTCTCGTTCGCTTCCGAAGAGCCGATCGAACGGTGAATCTGCAGTTCGACACCGGTCGATCGACGGTGCTTCGCCTGTCGGAAGCAGGTGTGGTCGCACCGAAGTTGACCGCCGTCTTCTTGACACACCTTCACAGCGATCACGTGATCGATTTGGCCGACGTGGTGATCACGCATTGGGTGCAGCAGCAACTGTTTCCGTCGCGGCCCCTCACGATCGTCGCGCCGGAAGGCCCGACTGCCGATTTCGCGCGCCATGTTCTCGATGCGTACGACGACGACGTGCATGTCCGCATGGAACACACCGGAGCGCCACGTCCGACCTTCGATCTCGCGCCGTTCGTCGCGAGATTCGAACCACAGGTGGTGTGGCGCGACGCGGAAACCGGGTTGAGCGTCAGCGCGGTGGCCGTGCATCACGAACCGGTTCCCGATGCCGTCGCCTATCGCGTCGATTCGCCGTCCGGTTCGGTCGTGATATCGGGTGACACGCGCGTGTGTCGTGAAGTCGAGGACCTCGCCCGCGGCTCCGATCTACTCGTGCACGAAGTGTGTCGACGGCAGGCCATGAACGCCGCCATCACTGGCACGGTGTTCGAGACGATCTTCAGTTACCACGCCGATTCGATCGAGTTGGGGGAGATGGCCGAACGATCCGGTGTGCCGCACCTCGTGCTCACGCATCTCATTCCCCAGCCGAACGGGGACGACGACGAAGCGAAATTCGAGAACGACGTGCGACAGGGTGGCTATCGGGGCCGGGTCACTGTCGGTCGCGATCTGATGTCGTTCACGGTGTGACGACGTTCAGCGCGGAACGTTGGGTGAACTGAACGATGCGCCGCCGTAATTCGCGTTGCCCATCGTGTCACCTCCGAACGACGACGCTCCGGTGACGCCAGCGAGAAAGTCACGAGGATCGCGTACGTCGTCGACGTAGCCGAGCGCATAGGCGCCCATCGCGTACCCGGCCAGTTTCTGAACGTGCTCGGGCAGAGTGCGTGCGATCTCGGGCGGGCACGACAGGTACTGGTTCTCCTCTTGACGCAGCCAGCCGAGCACGTAATCGACGTTGAGTGCTCGGCGCACGCGATCGGATCGATTCGCCCCGCCGCCGTGAATCGTTCGACCGCTGTAGAGCACCACCGAACCCTTTGGCATGTCGGCCGGGAGCGTGCGGTGGACGTCGGCACACGATTCCTTCGGGTCGAGCATCGAGCCGGGAATGATGCGCGTCGCACCGTTCTCCTCCGTGAAGTCGTCGAGGGCCCAGATCGTCGAGACTTCGACGTCCATCTCGGCGGGGAAGGGGAAGAAGTCGAAGCACCACTGGTCGCGGTGCAGCGGCTGAGCGACCGAGCCGGGCCCGATGGCGATGATCTGGGTGAGGTGCAGCTGAAAATTGCTGGCGTACGGGCCGAGAACCCGTTCGGTCGCGCCGATCACCAAGGGATGAGCGACCATCTCGACACTCGTCCGGGATCGGGCGAGGAGGGCGCCGGTCCGGGTCGTGTTGCGACCCGAGAAGTCGTCACCACCGGTCGGCGTAGCGGCGATGTACGGATCCATCTCGGCCAGAACGCGGTCGACCACGTCGGGGTCGACGGCTCGCTCGATGATCGCGCAGCCGGCGGTCGTCAGGGCTCGAGCGATGTCGTCGGCCTCGGCCGATCGATCGAATCGGGGAATCTGGCTCATTTCCCCACCGTAGTGGGTGGTTCTGGTGCGGGATCTTGACCCTGGCGGTCAAAAATCCTCACCAGAACACCGGTGGGAGCCAGTGAATTTATAGATTATGGGGGTGGGCAGATTGCGGCCGCCGGTGACCAGATCCGAATGGACCGATGAACGGCTGCGTGACGAGATCCTGTCGGGTCGACTTCGCCCCGGTGACCGCATCGCCGTCGAGCAACTCGCCGAATCCTGGGGAGTCTCGGCCACGCCGATCCGCGAGTCGATCCGACATCTGGCCGGTGAGGGTCTGGTCGAACTCGCGCCCCAACGTGGCGCGCGCGTCGCCTCGATCGACACCGATCTGGCGATCGAGATCTACGCGATCCGTCTCCTGCTCGAGCCCGTCGCGTTACGGCAATCCCTCGAGGCCGCCTCGACCGATCCGACCTTCGCCGCCGACGTCGCGTCGGCGTTCGACGCCATGGTTGGTGCCGCTCCGGGGATCGAACGACTCGACCTTCATCGGGCCTTTCACCTCACTCTCGTGTCGCGTTGTCCGAACCGCACGCTGCGCACCGAGATCGCCTCGCTCATGGATCGTTCACGACTCTTCCAACTCGCGTCCACGCCGCGCGATCCGTCCTCGGGTCATGCGCGCGACCACCGCCGGCTCCGCGACTCCGCGACCGCCGGCGACGTCGACACCACCATTGCCATCCACACCGATCACCTGACCACGACACTCACCGCATTGTCGTAGAACCACGAGAAAGAGGAGACCACCATGTTCCGACTCGCCACGATCGACGGCCGTTCGTCCTTCCACTTCGTCGACGGTGGTGTCGACGGGTTCGTCGACGTCGCGCGTCTGGCTGCCGACGAGTCGTTGAGCGACCCGATGGTCGCGATCGCTCGGTTCGCCGAGCTCCACGATCTCTACGCCCGCGCGGCTTCGGCACCGAAGGTGGCCGGAATTCCCGGAGTGTGCGTGCCTGATCCGTCGAAGGTGTTCGGAATCGGCCTGAACTACATCTCGCATGCCGCCGAATCGAAGATGGAACTTCCCCCGGCACCGCTCACTTTCACCAAGTTCCCGTCGTGTCTGTCGGGGCCGACGGCCGATGTCGAACTCTCGGGAGAGGCCGTCGACTGGGAAGTCGAGATCGTCGCCGTGATCGGCACGGGTGGTCGCCACATCGCAGCCGCTGATGCCTGGAACCACGTCGCCGGGCTCACACTCGGCCAGGACGTCTCCGACCGGCACGTGCAACTCACCGGCAAGCCGCCGCAGTTCTCCCTCGGCAAGAGTTTCGACGGATACGGTCCGATCGGACCCTCGATCGTGTCGATCGATTCCTTCCCGAACCCCGATGACATCGCCCTCTGGTGCGACGTGTCGGGCGAGCGCATGCAATCGGCTCGCACGTCGGATCTGATCTTCTCGATTCCGGTGCTCGTGGAGTATCTGTCGAGTATCTGCACCCTGGTTCCGGGCGACCTGATCTTCACCGGCACTCCGGACGGGGTCGGGGCGGCTCGAGGGCGCTTTCTTCGAGCCGGCGACGTGATCGACAGCGGAGCCGACGTCATCGGCTCGATGCGCAACGTCTGCATCGCAGGTCAGTGAACGGCTGACGAACATGGCCATTCACCGACTCGACTCCATTCGTATCGCCGTTGCCGACGCCGACCGTCAACGCTCCTTCTACGACGCGGTCGGACTCGCGTCCGACTCCACTCGTTCTCGATTCTCGTCCGCCGATGGTGGTGAACGCGTCGTCGTCGAGCAGGGCGAGTTCCGTCGCCTCCTCGACGTCGACCTGTCGGCCGCCGAAGAATCCGATCTGTCGGTGATCGCGTCGCGTCTCACCGGACTCGGTCTGGCATCGTCGATGCGCGACGGCGTGCTGCACGCCGTCGATCCGGGAACGCGTGTCGATTTCACCGTGCGCGTCGACCCTCCGCGCAGTTCGGTGCCGATCGCCGCACCCTCATACAACGGTCCCGGCCGTCACGAGCGCATCAACATGCGAGCGAGTGGGGTCGTTCCTCACGCCCGAGCGCCCCGTCGACTGGGTCATGTCGTGATCGGAACCCCGGATTGGGAGGGAACGGTTCGGTTCCTCGTGGAAGGGCTCGGATTTCGCGTCAGCGATTCGTTCCCGGGAATCATCGCTTTTCTGCGCTGCAGCACCGATCATCACAACGTGGCCGTCGTGGGCTCCGAAGTGCCGCACCTGCAGCACTACTCGTGGGAGTGCGACGACGTCGATCACGTGGGGCACAACGCGACCAAACTCATCAATGCCGATCTGGCCAAGGACGGATGGGGATTCGGCCGCCATTACGTCGGCTCGAATTTCTTCTGGTATCTGCTCGAACCATCGGGATCGTTCATCGAGTTCTATTCCGACATGGACGTGATCACCGACGACATCGCGTGGGAGACGACCGGCCGCACACCGGTCGGCCCCGAACACATCGGGAACTCGTGGGGGCCGCGCATGCCACTCGAATTCGTGATTCCACCGGATCTCGACGATCTGAAGGCCGGCTGGGCGCGTCTTTCGTGAGGTACGACGTCGCCATCGTGGGTGCCGGCCCGGTCGGTTCGACCCTGGCTGGCTCGTTGGCCGCACGCGGACTGTCGGTCGTGATTCTCGAACGCGATCTCGACGTGTACGCACTGCCACGGGCTGCACATTGCGATGCCGAGACGGTGCGCAATCTCCGTGAAATCGGCGCGTGGTCGGCTGCTCCGGACTGGTCGATCTCCAACAGCGGAATGGACTTCCTGACCGCCGACGGTTCTCTTCTCCTCCGAATGACGTCGCACGACGAGGCGCACCACACGGTTCCGCAATCGAACCTCTTCCATCAACCCTCGCTCGATCGTCTGATCCGCGAGCGAGCGATCGCTCATGGGGCGACCCTTCTCCTCGGCCACGACGTCACGTCGATCGTCGAGTCGGCCGATGGCGTGACGGTGTCGGCTCGCTCGCACGACGGCCGCGACGTGACGGTGTCGGCATCGTGGGTGGTCGGATGTTGTGGGGCCCGTTCGTTCGTACGTCGTCACTTGGGTGTCGAACAGATCGATCTCGGCTTCGACGAGCCGTGGTTGGTGGTCGACGTGATCGTGAACGATCCGGCGGTGACCCGTCCGACTCGAACCGTGCAGGTGTGCGACCCGGCCCGTCCGCACACGATCGTGCCCATGCCGGGGACGCGGCAGCGGTTCGAATTCATGCTTCTCCCCGGCGAGACGGCCGACGACGTGAATCGACCCGAGGTGATCGAGGAGTGGATGGCTCCGCATCTGCCGATCGGTTCGGTGACGATCGAGCGTTCGGCGGTCTACACGTTCCACGGACTCATCGCCACCGAATGGCGGCGCGGTCGAGTGATCCTGGCCGGCGACGCGGCCCATCAGATGCCGCCCTTCCTCGGCCAGGGAATGTGCAGTGGAATTCGCGATGCGGTGAACCTGGCGTGGAAGTTGACGGCGGTGTGCCGTGGTGCCCGCGACTCACTTCTCGACAGCTACCAACCGGAGCGGTCGCCTCACGTCCGGTCGATCGTGGAAGCGGCCATCGGATTCGGACGAATCATCTGCACTCTCGACGCCGACGAGGCGGCGGGACGTGATCGGATGATGCTCGCGGCGCGGGAGGCCGATCCCACCGACGTCGGCGGAACATCGACTCCCACGCTCACCGGGACGTCACTCGTGACCGAGACCGGCGGCTACGTCGTGAGCGATGGTTGGGTCGATGATCGAACCTTGGACGACGTCCTCGACGGTCGATGGGCGGTGATCGCCGCCGCCGGCGAATCCCTCGCCGATTCTCATCTCTCGACCTTGTCTCGATTGGGCGCGACCGTGATCGAAGCGCGGCCCGGTACCGCCGCCGAGAGGGTGCTCGCCAATGCGAGTTCCGAGCTCGTGGTCGTTCGACCCGATCGCATCGTCTTCGGTTCGGGACGCGACGCCCTCGACGCCCTCGCCCAGGTGGTGCACGAGTTCGCCCTCGATCAGTGAGGCATCACGAGCACGAGCCCGACCACCTCTCACCGCAGTGACGTGGTGACGATCTCCTTGAGAGCGGGCCACGTGCTGCGCAATCCGGCGTGCAAGGGATACGAGTCGACGTCGTCGAGTGCGACCCACTCGATGGCATCCGATTCGTAGTTGCCTTCGGCGACGATCACGTCGGCCCCCACGTGGGCGACGACGGTGTAATACGCCCAATTGAGGTGATCGTCGTGGAAGACGTCCTTGACGTCGACGGCCTCGACGTCGATTCCGACTTCCTCCCATGCTTCGCGCACCGCCGCGGCGACCGGCTCCTCGTGCGAGTCGAGAGCTCCACCGGGAATCGCCCACGTGCCGCCACCGTGGGTCCATGCGGCGCGAAGTTGCAAGAGGACGTGGGGAACTCCGAGGTCACGACGAACCATGAGCAGGCCGGCCGCGCCGAACAGGCCCCAGTGACGGGACTGGCAGCGCTGGCAGAACACCCAACCATCACCGTCGCGGAAACCCACGACCCGATGTTGTCACGCCACGGGTGCGGGGGCCTGATCCGGAGAGGTGCGGCGTGAACGCAGGTCGCCGGCGAGGGCGTAGCCCGAACCGACGAGCACGACGATCATGACGGAGCACGCGACGAAGGTGATCCCTCGGTCGAAGGTGTCGTAGCTCCATCCGGCGGCCGAGGCCGCGAAACCACCGACCAGGGTCTGCATGCCGCCGAGCAGTCCCTGGGCGCCGGCTTGACGTTCGGATGGTGCGGCCAGGCCGACCGCGACCCCTGCACTCGTGACGGTCAGACCGTCGTTGGTGGTGTGCACGAGGAAGACGGCCATCATCAGATACGGGCTCGGGAGGAGTCCGTACAACGTCATGCAGAGCGCCCCGACCAACATGCCGATGGCGCCCATGTGATACGCCCCGACGCGCTGAGCGAGCTTTCCACCGAAAGGCCCGAGCACGACCATCGGGAGCGCGAACAACGTGATGCCGAGATTCGCCATCCACGACGGTGCGTCGAGATCTTCCATCATGATCGCCCAGAGCGAATCGAACGTTCCGATCATGAGGAAGAGAGCCAATCCGATGAGAACTCCCGCGGTCACTCCGCGGTTCTTCAGCAGATCGAAGGCGAAGCGTTCCGAGGGCTGGTCGACAGCGGACGTCTCGGGAATCTCACTGCGAAAGATCGCGATCGCGACGAGAACCGTGGCCACACCGATCACGACGAAGGGAGCCGAGATTCCGATGGGGTCGACGGTCGCCACGGCGATCAGCGGTCCGGACGCGAACCCGGCGACGTCGACGCTCAGGAGTCGACCCATGTTGAGGCCCATGTTCTCGGGATCGCTCACGATGATGATGCGGCGCAACGCCGGGAGAGACATGCCGGCTCCGATGCCCATGAGCAGTCGCCCCAGAATGATCACGAGGGAGGTCGTGCCGAAGCCCATCAGAAGGCAACCGGCGACGACGGCGGCGAATCCGGCGACGAGAAGACGACGAGCGTGGCCACGATCGGCGAAAGGTGCCAGGCCGAGTTGGGCGGCGAACGACGCGAAGAAACCGACGGCGACCACCAAACCGAGAAAGGTTTCCGAGATGCCGTACTCGTCGCGGTAGTCGTCGAGAATCGTGAACATCACCCCGTACGACGAGGCGAGGAGGAAGGTGGCCGCTTGCAGAGTTCGAACGAGGCGGCGCGTGGACACGAGATTCGACGCTACCCGACGATCAGAGAGCGACCGGGATGGGTTTCCACTGATTGACGTCGATCAACCCGAGATCGGTGATGCGCAGATCGGGAATGACGGACAGACCGAGGAAGGAGAGCAGCATGAACGGAGCGGCGATACCGATTCCGAATTCTCGGGCCACGTGTTCCATGTGTTCGATCTGATCGGCGACGACGTCGAGCGGTTGGTCGCTCATCAAACCGGCGATCGGCAACGGAACCTCGGCGAGGATGCGTCCGTCGTGGACCAACACTTGTCCTCCACCCATGTCGACCAGTCGAGCGACGGCAGCCTCCATGTCGCGCGGTCCCGATTCGTCACGGGCACCGACGACCATGATGTTGTGTGCGTCGTGGCACACGCTCGATGCGATCGCACCGCGGGTGAGTCCGAAGTTCGCCACGTATCCGAGACCGATACGGCCGGTCGCCTTGTGTCGCTCGACCACGGCGATTCGCGCGATGTCGTTGGCTGGATCGGTGACGTCGAGTTCGAGATCACGGGTTCGCACCGTGCCCTCGGTGACGCCGATGACCTTGGCCCAACCGCGCGGAGGCGCTTCGATCGTGAATTCGGACGCGGCCGGAAGGTGGTGCAGGCGAATGCGGTCGCGAAGGTGTTCGGGTGCGGGAGTCGCGGGAACCACTCCGTCGACGATGCGTCCATCTCGGGCCACGAGCCGTCCGGCCTGGTACACGACGGCCGGATTCACGTCGGCGAGGGTGTCGAAGACGAGCACATCGGCCTGGTGGCCGGGGCCGAGCTGTCCGAGATGGAAGAAGTTGTGGAATCGAGCGGCGTGATACGAGGCCATGGCCAGAGCGTCGATCTCGTCGAGGCCGTTCTCGATCGCGAGTCGAACGCAGTGATTGACGTGGCCGATGGAACGGATCTGATGCGGTTCGCGATCGTCGGTGCACATCGCCGTGCGTTCGGCGCCGTGGCGCAGAACCGTCGGCAGCAGTTCGACGAGATCGTGACACGTCGATCCGTAGCGGAGGAACAACCACATTCCTTTGCGGCGTTTCTCGTGAGCCTCGTCGAGTTGGAAGGCCTCGTGATCGGACTCGACGCCGGCGGCCAGATATGCGTCGAGCTGCGAGCCGCGAATCCCGGGTGCATGCCCGTCGACACTTCGCCATCCGGCCGCGGCGATGATCTCACGGAACGTCGGGTCGCCGTTGATGACGGCGGGGTAGTTCATCACCTCGCCGACACCGATGGCACGAAATTCCTCGATGAGATGGCGGACGTCGGCGGGGGAGAACGCGGCCCCTGGGCTCTCGAAGCTCGAGGCAGGAACACAACTCGATGCGGCCAGACCGAAGGTGAACGGCATGCGTTCGGCCGCGGCGGCGACGGCGGCGACACCATCGAGCCCGGCGACATTGGCGATTTCGTGCGGATCACACGCGACAGCGGTCGTTCCGCATGGAAGGGCGCCTTTCACGAATTCGTCGACCCACAACTTGGTGGACTCGAGATGCATGTGCGCATCGACGAAACCGGCGACGACGGCAGCACCTCCCACGTCGATCGTTTCGATGGCCTCGCGTCGACCCCATCCGGCGATCACTCCGTCGGCGATGGCGAGTTCGGTGGTGATCCATTCACGCGTGATCGGGGAGAGAACCCGCCCGCCGGTGACGAGAAGATCGGCCGGTTCATCACCCCGTGCGACGGCGAGAGCGCGTAATGAGGCAGGGGGGCGGGCCATGAATGAATGATGTCAGAGCGTGGCGAGTCGTGTGACGAGATCGTCGAGGTAGTCGGCACTCTCTTCTTCGAGTCGTGAGCATTCGTTCAGTTCGGCGATCACGGCCGGATCGGAGTGTCGGGACGCGATACCACGCCACGCATTGGCACCTTGGCGTTCGGCATCGGCCTGAACCCGTAGCTGATCGCGGATCGAGAGGGGTGCGAAGACGTCGTAGTACACGGCGATGGCATCGGAGAGCGGGGCCTCGAGTTGAGGCCGCAAGGCTTCGTCGAGTGCGAAAGCGCCGTCGATGCGGTCGGCGATCTCGTCCTCGCGTTCGGCACACCGCGACAGACCCTCGTGATGATCGGGCAGTGCGTCGGCCCAGCGCCGATACCGCTCGGCGGCGCCACGTTCGAGCAGGGCGAGGAACCGGGGCATGGTGTCGGGGGCGACCCGTGCGATGAATGGGCCGAGCAGTTCGCCGAAACGTGGGATGGCGAGATCGGTCATGAGACGACCGTAGTCGTTCCGTGTTGCGTCGTGACGGGCCGGCGACGCGAGCCGGCGTGATGGCTCGAATGACGGCCTGGCTAACGTTCGGCCCATGGAGATCCGACCGGTCACGGGCGTGATGGGGGCCGAGATCCTCGGTGTTCGACTGGCCGCGCTGAACGATGACGAGCTCGCCGAGATTCGGGCGGCGATGTGTCGATTCGAAGTGGCGATCTTTCGTGACCAGTACGTGACCCCGGCCGAGCAGTCTGCATTCTCGAGGCGGCTCGGGCCCTCGGCCGAAACGCCGTTCGTTCGCACGATGGGCGAGTACCCCGATGTCATCCGTGTCGTGAAGGAGGCCGACGAAGGATCGGCGTTCAACTTCGGTGGGGCATGGCATTCGGATTTCTCGTTTCTCGAGCACCCGCCGTCGTTCACGATCCTCGCCGCTGTCGACGTCCCGCCGTACGGCGGAGACACGGTGTTCGCGTCGATGTCGGCGGCCTGGCGGACTCTCGGCCCGGCCACGCAGGAGCGACTCCGACCTCTGCGCGCCGTGCACACAGCTCGCGATGCCTATTCGCGTCGTATGCAGCCCGTGCATTCGGGAATGCGCGGTATGACGATCGAGTGCGACGACTCGGCGAACGACGAGAGGCTCCATCCGCTCGTACGTCGGCACAGCGAGACGGGTGAGACGGTCCTGTTCTTCAATCGGGCCTACGTCCGCGACATCGATGACATGGAGCGCACCGAGGCCGTCGAGTTGCTGAATTCTCTGCACGCACACACGACCGATGCCACGATCACCTATCGGCATCGCTGGCGACCCGGTGACGTGGTCGTGTGGGACAACCGTTCCACGCAGCACCTGGCCGTCAACGACTACGCCGGATTCCGACGTGAGCTCACCCGCACCACCGTGCAGGGCGAGATTCCGATCGCTGCCGGAACGCAATCGTGATCGACGATCGGCGCTGTCCGTGGGCCGCAGGGTCGGAGGCGATGGCTCGCTATCACGACACTGAATGGGGATTCCCGGTCGATGACGACCGAATGCTCTTCGAGAAGATCTGTCTCGAGGGATTTCAGAGTGGTTTGTCGTGGTCGACGATTCTGAACAAGCGAGTGGCCTTCCGGGACGCCTTCGCCGACTTCGATCCGGTGGCTGTGGCGAAGATGGGAGACAACGATGTCGCGCGCCTTCTCGGCGACGCGCGGATCGTGCGTCATCGGGGAAAGATCGAGTCGACCATTCGCAACGCCGGTCGCGTCGCCGACCTCGTGGCCGAATTCGGTTCGCTGGCTGCTTACGTGTGGGGGTTCGAACCGTCGCGTCCTGTGACGGGTTCGTCGTGGGAAGAAATTCGGCTCCTCACGACCTGTCCCGAAGCGGTCGCCTTGTCGAAGGATCTGAAGAGGCGTGGCTGGTCGTTCGTCGGACCGACCACGATGTACGCGTTCATGCAATCGATGGGTCTGGTCAACGATCACGCCGTCGAGTGCCCGATCCACGAGGCCGTGGTGAAGGTTCGGCGGGATTTTCGACCCACACCCCGTCGAAATTTGGGAGAATGACGGTTCGTGAGCGATCAGATCGACACCCGTACCTCGTGGCTGAGTCCCGATCAACTGGCCCAGGCTCGCGCCAACGTCCCGATGGTCTACGTCGACGCCGTTCCGGTTCGGGTCGATTCTCATGGTCGCGTGACGCAGGTTGGTCTGTTGCTGCGTGTGGCGGCCGACGGATCGATCAGCCGCATGCTGGTGAGTGGTCGTGTGCTGTACGGCGAACGTGTGCGTGATGCGCTGATCCGTCATCTCGAGAAAGATCTGGGTCCGCTGGCTCTCCCTCGGGTCCCTCCGACCCCGGCTCCGTACACCATCGCCGAGTACTTCCCCGATCCTGATGTCAGCGGGTTCACCGACCCTCGTCACCATGCGGTGAGCCTGGCCTATGTCGTCCCCGTCGACGGCGAATGCACACCCACTCAAGAGGCACTCGATCTCGCCTGGTTCACTCCTGCGGAGGCTGCGAGTCAGCGCATCGCATCCGAGATGACCGGTGGGCAGGACCGACTCCTGCGCCTGGCCCTCGGCCACGTCGGCGAACTTCCCTAGGCGCCGCCGTTGCGTCGCCGGCGGATGGTTCGTCGGCGGGCCCGATGCGGAGCGCTCACCACCGTCGTCTCGTCGTCGATGTCGATCGTCATCCCGCGATCGATGTCCTCCGGATCCCCAGAGGCTTCCCACACGACCGGAGCTTCCTCTTTCTCCTTGCGTCCGAGGAGGCGATCGAGGCCGAGCATGCCACCGGCGATGATGGCGCCGGCCGATCCGTAACGACGCCGAGCGGTCTCGATCATCTGTTGATCATTCGAGTCGTCGGCCACGTTCGTCAGGGTAGCGACCGTCGTGTCCGAATCGTGGAGAGTCCACCACCGCTGACTCGAGCGGACCTACAGTTCGGTTCGTGTTTGGAGGGCACGGTGTCGATCGCGTCGGAGCGGCGATGCGCGCGTCCCTGTGCGGTAAGGCCCTCGTTCGTTTCGACGCGCCGCTCGGGATCGGACCTCATCCGGCCGAGCAGAGCACGATCGAATCGGTCGACATCGAACGCCGTCGAGTGACCATCGAATTCGACGACGGAATCGTTCTCGAGGTGTCGTTGCGCTGGAGTGGGGAGTGGCACCTCTACCGGGAGAACGACCGTTGGACGAAGTCGACGTCGGCGGCGCGAGTCGTGCTCGAAGTCCCCGGACGTGTCGCGGTGTGTTTCGGAGGGGCCGATGTCGAGACGTACCGACGCCCCGACACTCGCCGTCATCCGATTCTCGGTGGCGCCGGGCCGGACGTTCGAACCTCGGCCACCGATGACGTGATCGATCGAATCGTGGCCGAAGCCCGCCCCGATGTCACCGTCGTCGACGTACTCGGCGACGATCACCTGATCACCGGCCTCGGTAACGTCGTACGTTCCGAGGTCCTGTGGGCGATGGCCCTCGACCCGCGAACGGCGAGTACGGAACTCGACGACGAGGATTGGCGTGACGTGATCGAGACGACGCGACGATTGTCGGTGCTGTCGCCGGAACGTCTCGATGTGTACGGCCGTCTCGGACAGATCTGTCGTCGCTGTCATGGGACGATCGGGTGCGACGAGAGTTCCGACGGCCGGCTCGTCTACTGGTGTCCGAGTTGCCAGACGACTCTCGATGATCCGCGGCCGGCTCAGGTGCACGACGAACGTCCGACCGACGTGCGGTATCTCGACGAAGCCCGCGCCGCCCGCCAGCGGGTACGCATCTTCGACGATCTGCGCGACTTCGGCTGAGGTCGAAGGTCGTATCAGCCGTCCGCGACGGTCAGTTCGAAGAAATCGCCTGCAGGACGTCGAGTTTGGCGGCTCGCCGGGCCGGTCCGACCGCCGCCACGATGCCGACGACGACGGCGGCGATCAGGATGTTCACGATGGTTCCGGTGGGAACCACGATCGTCGTGATGATGGTGTCGGGGAGAACCGATGCCACGGCGGCGCCGAGTGGCACGCCGACGATCACACCGAGTGTCGCGCCGAAGACCGCGACGATGATCGCCTCCCAACGAATCGATCGCTTGAGAACTCGCTTGCTCATTCCCACTGCACGTAGGAGCCCGAACTCGCGAGTTCGTTCGAAGACGCTGAGGGCCATGGTGTTGGCGATGCCGAGTACGGCGATGGCGATGGAAATGGCGAGCAGACCGTAGATGATCGTCAGGAGTTGATCGATCTGATCTTCCTGGCTCTGTTGGAACTCGGCTTGATCCTGAACCTCGGCACTCGGGAAGTCCTCGGCGATACGTTCGACGGCCTCGCGCGCGGCGACGATCTCCACACCATCGGCGATCTTGGCGCCGATGAAGAAGTCGACCGGCTCGGCCGTGGAGACCGAAGCGAGGAGGTCGAGTCCGATGAGCCAATTGCCGGCGATGGTCGAATCGGCGTACACCCCACCCACTTCGACGATCGTTTCGACGCCGTTCTGCCAGGTGATCGTCAGTTCGTCGCCGACGTCGACTCCGTAGTCGTCGGCCGGATCGCGATGCAGAAGGATCTTGCCCTTGTCGAGGGACTCGACGCTGCCTGCTTGCAGATCGATGTCGACGAGTTCACCGAACGAACTTCCGCGGACGGCACCGACTTCCTTCGGGTCTCCCTCGACCAACACGTCGGCACCGCGGAACGGACTGACCGCCGACAATTCGGGAAGTTCGGCCAGGCGCTCGGCGAACGACGTCGGGAGGCCCTGGAAGTTGGCCGGGCCATTGGTGATGAAGAAGTCGGCGCTGACCGACGTGCGGATCTGATCGCGGAAGGTCTTCTGAATGGACGACGCGATGACGGCCACGGTGCTGACGAGGGCGAGACCGATCATGAGGGCCGATGCCGTCGACGCGGTACGGCGAGGGGTGCGCTGCGCATTGCGGCTCCCGAGTCGCCCGGCGACCGACCGTGTCATGGGGAAGAACGGGAGGGGGAGCAGTCGACTGATGACGCGACTGGCCGGTGCGGCGACCGTCGTCGACAAGCTGGCGACTCCGAGGAACAGCAACACGGCACCGAGGCCCGCGGTCGACAGAGTTCCCGCCGCACCTCCGGGTTGACCGAGGATTCCCCACGCGAAGGCGAGCACTCCGAGTGCGAACACCACGCTCCCGACGACGAGTCGTCGATTCTTCTGCAGAGCCGAGAATCCGAGTTCGGGTCGCATCGCGGCGACTGGTGGAATACGGCCGGCGCGCAAGGCGGGGATGATCGCGGCGGCGACCGTGACCCCCACACCGACCAGGATCGACACGAGAATCGTGCGACCGGCGACGATGAGCGATGCCGACGGGAAGGCGGCTCCGGTGGCGTTGAAGAGAGCGACGATTCCGACTGCCACACCCATGCCGGCGAAGATGCCGAGCACGGTCGCGAGGACCGACACGATGAGGGACTCGCCGATGATCATCGATCGGATCTGTCGCACACTCGCACCGACGGCGCGAAGCAAGGCGAGTTCGCGAAGTCGCTGACTCACGATGATGGCGAAAGTGTTGAAGATCAGGAAGGCACTGACGAAAAGCGACACTGCGGCGAAACCGAGGAGGACGTTGCCGAAGATGCCGATGATGTCGTTGATCGCGCCAGCGGTCTCCTGAGCCGATTGCTCACCGGTGATGACTTCGACGTCACTCGGCAGGATTGCGCGTAGCTCGTCCTGGACCGAACTCGCCGAGGCGATGTCGCCGATGGCGACGTAGATCGAATCGACGAAACCATTCGCGCCGAGGAATGAATCGGCGGTGACGGGATCGAAGGCGGCGATCGAGGCACCACCCCCGCCATCGGTGTCGCCGGTGCCCGTGAGCCCGACGAGAGTGAATTCGCCCTTCCCTTGGGGTCCGACGATGGTGATCGAATCACCGATCTCGTAACCGGCCCGTCGGGCCGACGACTTGTCGAGAGTGACTTCACCGTCTCCTGCGGCGACTCGGCCGTCGATGAGCGTGCGGCCGTCGAGTCCGTCGGGTCCGGCCCAGGCGATACCGAACGACGGACCAGACGTGGCGAGTGGCTCGCCGTCGGACTTGATGACCGTGGCGGCTCGCAACAGGTTTCCTTCGGCGAGCCGGACACCATCGACTGCCGCGATGGTGTCGATCAGGTCGCTCGGAATCGGATCGCGATCGGCACGGGCGGGATCACCGAAAGCGACCACACTGCGTACTTCGAGATCGATACCTTCGCTCAGGACGGCGAAGAGATCGTTGATCGACTTCTTGACACTGTCGGTGAGGATGAACGCTCCCGACACGAATGCCACACCGCTCACGACGGCGAGCGTGGTGAGCAGGATGCGGAACTTGCGCGCGAGAACACCGCGAATGGTGAGGCGGACGACGGGACGGCTCATGTTCGGGGTCAGGATCCGAAGCGCTTCATCCGGTCGAGAACTCGCTCGGCCGTCGGCTCGGTCATTTCGTCGACGACCTTGCCGTCGGCGAGGAACACGACGCGATCGGCGTAGGCGGCGGCCACCGGGTCGTGCGTGACCATGACGATGGTCTGGCCGAGTTCGGTGACGGCTCGTCGCATGAAGGTGAGGATTTCGGCACCGGTCCGACTGTCGAGGTTGCCGGTCGGCTCGTCGGCGAAAATGATGTGCGGCTTGCTCGCGAGCGCGCGGGCGACCGCCACGCGCTGTTGTTGACCACCCGAGAGTTCGCTCGGTCGATGGCCGAGGCGGTCACGCAGATTCACCGCGTCGATCACGGTGTCGATCCATGTCTGGTCGCGATCGGCCTTGCCGAGATCGAGCGGCAGCGTGATGTTCTCGAGCGCGGTGAGAGTCGGAATCAGGTTGTAGGCCTGGAAGATGAAACCGACCTTTTCGCGACGCACGGTGGTGAGTTGACGGTCGCTCAGGTCGGCGAGGTCGTCGTCGCCGATGCGCACCGATCCCGACGTGAGGTCGTCGAGGCCGGCGAGGCAGTGCATGAGCGTGCTCTTGCCCGACCCCGACGGGCCCATGATCGCGGTGAAACGGCCGGTCTCGAACGAGATCGTGACCCCATCGAGGGCACGTACCTCGCTGTCCTTGGTTCCGTAGATCTTGTAGGCATCGACCGCGGCAGCGGCGACGGCGGGGGAGGCGACCGGCGACATGTGGTCAGTCTGCCCGTTCATCGGGTCCGAGCCACGTCGCCGATCGGTCAGGACCGATTCGGCTGAGGAAGGACGCGCAGGTACGGCTTCACGGTCTTCCAACCCTGGGGGAAGAGCTGCTTGGCCTCGTCATCGGTGACGGCGGCGCCGATGATCACGTCCTGGCCGTCGGTCCAGTTGGCGGGAGTCGCGACCTTGTACTGCGCGGTGAGTTGCAGTGAATCGATGACGCGCAACACCTCGTCGAAGTTGCGTCCGGTCGAGGCGGGATAGGTGATCGTCAACTTGACCTTCTTGTCGGGTCCGATCACGAACACACTGCGCACCGTGAGGGTGTCGTTGGCGTTCGGGTGGATCATGTCGTAGAGATCGCTCACCTTGCGATCGGGGTCGCCGATCATCGGGAAGTTCACCGGTGTTCCCTGGGTCTCGGCGATGTCGCCTTCCCACTTCACATGGCTGTCGACCGGGTCGACCGAGAGCCCGATGACCTTCACGTTGCGCTTGTCGAATTCGGGCTTGATCTTGGCGACGTAGCCGAGTTCGGTCGTGCAGACCGGTGTGAAGTCCTTGGGATGGCTGAAGAGGACCCCCCACGAGTTGCCCAGCCATTCGTGGAAGTGGATGGTTCCTTGAGTGGTGTCAGCGGTGAAATCGGGGGCGGTGTCGCCGAGGCGGAGAGCCATGGTCGGGTCCTTTCGGGATGCGTTCGTCGGTGTGGTCACCGTAGTTCTCAATTCCCGACCTAGCAAGTCGGGAATTTGTCCCAGGTCGGGCTCGGGGGTGAAAGACTGTCCGAACGTGACGGAGGAGGACCCCATGGCGGGACGACAGGTACCGGGGATCGATCGGTCGACGGCCGACAAATTGCTGACGACGACGCGGTCGGTTCGCAAGAGACTCGATCTCGATCGCCCCGTCGAGCTCGAGGTGGTGCAGGAGTGCATCGACATCGCATTCCAGGCGCCCACGGGTACGAACGCGCAGAACTGGTCGTTCGTGGTCGTCACCGACGCCGACAAGCGGGCCGCCATCGCCGATGCCTATCGGCGCGGCGGCGAGGTGATGTCGGGCTCTGGTTATCCGCCGCCGCTCCCGCCCGGCGATCCGCGCGAACACGTCATGCCGCGCGTCATGGAGTCGGCGACCTACCTGGGCGAGATTCTCGAACGGGTTCCGGTGCACGTCATTCCGTGTGTGCAGGGACGTGTCGAATCAGTGCCGATGGTCATCGCGCAGGCGAGCACGTACGGATCGATCCTTCCCGCGGCATGGAGTTTCATGCTGGCGTTGCGATCACGTGGCCTCGGAACGGCGTGGACGACCATTCACTTGTTCCACGAGAAGGAGATCTCGTCGCTCCTTGGAATTCCCGACGACTGGACGCAAACCGTGCTCTTCCCGGTCGCTTATTACACCGGCGACGACTTCCGACCGGCCCATCGTCTCGATTCGCGTTCGCTCGTGCACTTCGACTCCTGGGGCACGCACCAGTGAGTGTGCGCGTCGATCCGATGCTGATCGGCGAACGACTCCGCGGTCGTGATGCGGCGTATGTGCTCACGGTGCGGGACGGTCGGGTGCACGTGATCGCTCATCGGGTCGATGTCGATGGTTCGGTCGTGTCGGTCGTCGCGGCCGGGGGATCACTCGGAGAGCGACTCGACGTCGATCCGCGGGTCACCTTGCTCTGGCCACCGGTGGTCGGGAGTGGCGACGACGAAGACCGATACTCGTTGATCGCCGACGGCGACGGGCGACGCGTGGGGGATCGCATCGAGATCTCCGTGACCTCGGCGATGTTGCACCGTCCGGCTCCGTGAGCCGGTGAGGTCAAAGCAGCGCTCGTTTGGCCTCGGCGACGACGGCATCGGGAACGGCGCTCGCGCTGCCGATCACGGTGAGGCGGGTCGTGAGAGATGTCAATGTCGAGAGATAGGTGGCCGACGCAGCGGGTAGGCGAATCGGAGTCACTCCGATCAGAATGCGGCGGCTCGGGCCCAACAGTCCGACGGCCGAGATCGCATCGAAGCCGAGCGACGTGTCGGAGATGTCGACGAGCGCGACGTCACCGGCGTTCCAACCGAATCCACCGAGTGAGATCGGTGTGATGAGGAGCTGCGACAACGCAGCCGCTGTCGCGTAACGATCGGGACCGGCCACGCGGGTGGTCGTGATGCCGAGAGATTCGATACCGAGACGAACCGATTCCGACACGACCGACGTTCCGCCGACGATGATGACGTTGGAGATTCCGCGTACGCGCAGTTGTTCGATGACGCCAGCGGGGATCGTCGAGCGATTGACGAGAAGAATCGGGTGGGATCCGATGCCACCCGAGATGCCGTGGGTGGCGGGCCCGGCGATCACGGCATCGGCGAAACTGTCTCCTCGCACGATGATCGCGGTGGGCTTGGCCGCCAGGTAAGCGATGGTGTCGATGCGCTTCGACACTTCGACAGCCGTTTCATACCGCGTCGCACCGTAGATCCGCTGAATGCGCGCCGGGTCGATCCCGGCGCCACCGAGTGCAGTGGAGGTGGTGAGTTGGGCCTCGATCGTGAGCGGTACTGCTTGCGGACCGCCGACGATCCACACGGTCGGTGGGTTCTCGGCCACGATCGCCTGGATCTGCGCCGTTCCGAGTCCCCCGGCCGGAACGAGGACGATGTCGGCGTTCTCCTGTTTGGCGAGTGCCGACGCGGCGAGACCATCGGGGTAGACCGAGCCGCTCACGAGGATGACGTCGGTTCGGTCGGCGAGGGCGTCGATCGCGAGGTTGGTGGTGAAGCGGTCACCGGTGGCGCCGAGTCGAGTGGACGGAGTGGTTCCCTCGTTCGACTGCGCCGTGACGAGACGTAGAGCGGCAGCGGCATCGACCACGCCAGCACCGCAGTGATAGGTCGCGGCCGGATCACTGGAGCACGGAGTCGACACGTTCGTCGTGAACGGCCGGGCCGAGGATTCGAGAATCGACTCGACCTGGGCAGGGGTGAGATTCGGATTCACCGACAACAGCAGGGCCACGACTCCGGTGACGACGGGAGTCGACATGCTCGTGCCTTGCTTGTAGCCGTAGGTCCACGATGCGTCGGGCGAGCGGAGGCCACCGTTCTGCAGCGAGATGATTCCACCCGGCCCACCAGGTGCGGCGACGTCGACACTCGATCCGTAGTTGGTGTACGCGGCGCGGCTTCCGTCGGAGCGCACGGCGGCCACGCTGATCACGTTGGCGCAGTTGGCCGGAGCGAAGGCGTTGGCGTCGAGATCGAAGCCCGAGTTCCCGGCTGCGACCACGACGACGGCTCCGGTCGCCACGGCATCGTCGATCGCTTCCTGTTCGATCGTCTGGCAGGCGGTCGCCGAACCGAGACTCAAGTTGATGACCTTGGCCGGTGTGGGATTGAGCGGAACTCCCGGGACGGGGAGTCCGGCCGCCCAGCGAATGGCCGCTGCTTCGTCGGAGGTTCGGCCGCCACAGGTTCCGAGGACGCGGATGTGCTGAATGCGCGCATTCGGCGCGATGCCAGCGATCCCCGTCGCATTGTCGGCGTTGGCGCCGATGATTCCCGAGACGTGGGTGCCGTGCCAGGTGCTCGACTGGAACGCCTGACCGGCGGTACACGTGTAGTTCGGGTCGTTGGCTTCCGACCAGTCGCCGGTGTCGGATTCGTCGGCGTCCCAACCGTCACCGTCCTTGCTGTCGCGAGTTCGCGACACGAAGTCGTAGCCATCGGCCAGGCGTCCGGTGAGTTCGGGGTGGTCGAGACGACCGGTGTCGATCACGGCGACGACCACGTTGGACGAACCGCGGGTGACGTTCCATGCGTTGGGGAGATCGATGCCCTGAGTCGACGTCGTCGGAGTCTGGAGATACCACTGTTCTGCGAAGCGCGGGTCATTGGGAACGGTCGAGGAGACCCGGATCGCGTCGACGTCGGCACTCGCCACCAGACCGCGTGTGACGAGTTCGGCGGTGAGACGGTCGGCCTCGTCAGCCGTGATGGGATCGGCCAAGGTGATGGTCTCGAATCCGTCACCGAGGAGTCGTCGATCTTCGACGCCGAGCGAGAACGATTCGGCGACGAAGGCGCGGGCGTCCTTGCTCGACCGTCCGGGGTGTCGACGGATGACCAAACGCTCGACGTCGGACCGATTCGACGTTTCGGGTTCGAGAATCACTCCGGACGATGCGGCGCTCCCGGCCGTGGCGTTCGAGGCTCCGGAGACGCCGGCAGTCGCCAGGGCGACGACGGCGAGCGCGACCATTCGATGGCTTCTTCTCGTCGTCGTTCGGTCGTGCACGTCGTCTCTCCTGGTGATGGGGTCGACGGTATAACCGTACGGATTTCTCGAATGTTACGGATCTCCCATATTGAGAATGAATTGACGATCGGTGGTGCGGACTAGCGTCGGCGAGGTGACGAACAACACGCCCTCGTTCCCTGACCATCTGGGGATTCGTAGCGATCCAGAGACGATCGAGACGTCGTGGATGCACGACGTTCTCACCGCTTCTGGTCTCGCGGCCGGAGCTCGCTTGGAGAACTGCGAGTTCGTGGGATACGTCGGCACGGGCCAGACCGGCTGCAACGGTCGGTTCGCTCTCACCTGGGATCGACCGGAAGGTCGACCCTCCACGATCATGGGCAAGTTCCCGTCTCGCGACGACACGGCGCGAGCGACGGGCTTCGGCGGTAGCGCCTACGTCACCGAATGGAACTTCTATCGAAATCTGGCGCACACCGTCGACGTGCGCGCCCCGCATTGTCACCATGCGGCGTTCAGTGCGCAAGAGATGGGCTTCTGCCTCATCATGGAAGATCTGGCCGGCTCCGAGCAGGGCGATCACTTCCTCGGCTTGAACGCCGACGAGACGTCGCTCGCGATCGATCAGGCCGTCAAACTGCACGCACCGCGCTGGGGGGATCCGACCCTGGCGCTCGCCGCTCCCGCACCGAGCACGATCGACGAACGATCGGACGCCCTGCAGATGATCTATTCCATGCTTCTGCCGGCCTTTCTCGATCGTCTGGGTTCGCGACTCGACTCGTCGATCATCGAGATCTGCGAGAACTTCGGTGCGAAGGTGAAGCGGTGGGCGCAGGGAACCGGCACGCCCCTCACGCTCGCGCACTACGACTTTCGCCCCGACAATTTCTTGTTCGCGCGAACGCCGGACGCGCCGCCGATCGTGGTGGTCGACTGGCAGACCGCCAACGAAGGTCTCGGTATGGTCGACGTCGCCTATGTGATCGCCAGTAGTTGCGATCCCGATGGGCGGGCCGCGATCGAACGAGATCTCGTCGAGTCGTATCGCCGTCAGCTCGTGGCCACCGGAATCGAGTACGACGCCGAGACGTGTTGGCGGGACTATCGATTCGGTTCGTTCTGGGGCCTCGTCATCACGGTGCTGGCCACGTCGATGGCCGCTCGAACCGAACGAGGAGACGATCTCTTCGTGCGCATGGCCACGCAGTACGGCCGACAGTGTCTCGACCACGACTCGCTGTCATTATTGGGGTAGCCGTCGGTAGCGGCGACGTCATTGGGGGTACGTCATGACCATCACCGAGTTCGATCCTGATCGGCTTCGCGACAAGTACCGAGCCGAGCGCGACAAGCGACTGCGAACGGACGGCAACGAGCAATACATCGAGATCAGCGGCGACTACGCGCGTTATCTCCAGGATCCCTACGTGTCGCCAATCGAGCGCGCGCCTTTGTTCGACGACGTGGAGGTCGCGGTCATCGGTGGTGGATTCGGCGGTCTCCTGGCCGGGGCCCGTCTGCGCGAAGCAGGTGTCAGCGACATCCGCGTGATCGAGAAGGGCGGCGACTTCGGGGGAACCTGGTACTGGAATCGATATCCCGGGGCCGCCTGCGACGTCGAGTCGTACATCTACCTTCCGCTGCTGGAGGAGATCGGTTACATCCCGAAGGAGAAGTATTCGAAGGCGCCGGAGATCCTGGCGCACAGTCAGGCGATCGGTCGACATTTCGATCTGTACCGAAATGCATGTTTCCAGACCGAGGTCACCGACATGCGGTGGGACGAGACCGACAGGCGTTGGGTGATCTCGACCAATCGGGGCGATCGAATGCGCGCCCGTTTCGTGATCATGGCCAATGGTCCGCTGCATCGTCCGAAGTTGCCCGGAATCCCTGGTGTCGATTCGTTCACGGGGCACACGTTCCACACCAGTCGTTGGGACTACGACTACACCGGCGGTTCGTCGGAGGGCGGCCTCACGAAGTTGCGCGACAAGCGGGTCGGCATCATCGGAACCGGCGCGACGGCGGTCCAGTGCGTTCCGCACCTCGGAGAGAATGCCGAGCATCTCTACGTATTTCAGCGGACGCCGTCGTCGATCGACGTGCGCAACAACCGGCCGACCGACCCCGAGTGGGCGTCGACCCTCGAACCCGGTTGGCAACAGGAGCGGATGGACAACTTCAACGCTCTCGTCTCGGGTGGATTCGCCGACCGAGATCTGGTGAACGACGGTTGGACCGACATCATCGGCAACCTGCTCATCCGACTGCGTCGCGAGTCGTCTCCCGATCTGTCGGCCGAAGGTTTGGCCCGCAACCTCGAGTTGGCCGACTTCGAGAAGATGAATCAGATCCGCTCGCGGGTCGATGAAGTCGTCGCCGACGAGCGGACCGCCGAAGCGCTGAAGCCGTGGTATCGACAGTTCTGCAAGCGTCCGTGTTTCCACGACGAATATCTGACGACGTTCAACCGTCCCAATGTCACCTTGGTCGACACCGACGGCCAGGGTGTCGACCGCATCACCGAACGAGGTGTGGTCGTTGCGGGAGTCGAATACGAGCTCGACTGCCTCATTTATGCGACGGGTTTCGAAGTCGGAACCGAGTACACGCGTCGGGCGGGCTACGAGGTGTACGGACGCGACGGGCTCAGCCTGACCGACAAGTGGGCCGACGGAGCACGAACCCTGCACGGCTTCCACGCCTTCGGATTCCCGAACTGTTTCATCGTGAGCAACATCCAGTCGGGATTCACGGTGAACTTCCCGCACATGCTCAACGAGCAGAGCAAGCACCTGGCCTACGTGTTGAAGCACGCCGAGGAGAACGGAATCACCCGGATCGAAGCCACGCCTGAAGCCGAGGAGGAGTGGGTGCAGACGATCATCCGCCTGTCGCAGTTCAACGTGAAGTTCCTCGAATCGTGCACACCCGGGTACTACAACAACGAAGGAAAACCGGCTGCTCGTAGCATGCAGAACGGGAGTTACGGAGCCGGCCCGGTCGCCTTCGTCGGAGTGCTGGAGGCATGGCGCGCCCAGGGACGGCTCGAAGGTCTGTCCCTGACCTGATCGACCCGGTCGATTCGCGCCCGCCCGCCGCTCTCACTTAGAAACGAGATGATCGAGAAGATCGTCGAGATTGGCGACGGCGAGACCGATCGACTGATCGGCGATTCCGAAGGGGAGCAGGAGAAGGTGCTGGTGGCGTAGCGCACCGCACGAGTACACGACGTTCGGCACGTACCCGTCACGCTCGAACTCGGACGGAACGAGCAAAGGCGTGTCGAGACTGCCGATCACGCGCATCGGATCGTCGCGATCGAGGAGGATCGCACTGATGCAGTAGGTGCGCATCGGCCCGACGGCGTGGGTCAGAACGAGCCAACCCGCTGCCGTTTCGATCGGAGACCCGCAGTTGCCGAGTTGCACGACCTCCCAGTGGCGCATCGGTAGTTGGACCTCGACGGCGTCGTCCCAGTATTCCAGTTGATGAGAGAACGCGATGGAGTTCGTCTCGCGATCGGCGCGCGACAGGGCGGCGAATCGACCGTCGATCTTGCGCGGGAAGATGGCCAGACCCTTTCCACGTGCGGCCTCCCCCGACACGGGGGTGACTTCGAAGTGGAGGAAATCGCGGGTGGAGAGCAGTTGTTGGCTGATGTCGACTCCGTCGAAGGCGGTGTAGGTCCCGAAGTAGATCCGACCCATGTCGGGGTCCTCGAATTCGACGAATCGCGCGTCTTCCATTCCGCGCCATTCGGCCATGGCGTGAGGCCACAGGACCCGCTCGGAGATCAAGGAGTCGGTCGAGAACGACACCGAGTAGGCCCGTTCGGCGATGGCACGCAGGTGTTGCGCGGTCAGATCGGCATTGCGGTACGTCTCGCGATCGTGCAGAAGCCGGTTGATCTGCTCCTCGAGATCCGATCGAGAGAAGACGTCGGTGAGATGTTGCAGAACGTACCGGGCGTTCTCACCGAAGTCGCCGAGCATTTCGAGCAAACCGAGGAAGGCGATGTGTCGCAGACGTCCTTCGGAGTGCAGGCCGACGTCGAGATCGTCACCTGGCTCGTCGACCGTGACGTTGCCGAACTCGTCGATGACACCCGTTCGGAAACCGATCGACGAGCGATGGCCCTCCCCGATGGCACGAGTGCTCATGACGAAGCGCAGACTCCCGTCGGGCACGCCTTCCTGGTCGGGGTGCCGCACCGCACTCGGATTCGTGAGGGCGGCACCCTCCACCGAGAATTCGTGGGTGAAGTAGGCGCCGATCAGTTTCCACCTGTCGTCCGAGAAGTGGGTGGGTGGGTCGAGTCGAGTGGCGACTCGATGGGCATGGGATTCGAGCCACAGATCGAGGTCGTCATGTCGCTCGGAGAACCGGAGCACGACGTCGTTCAAGGCACGTCGTACCTCGTCTTCGGACAAGGCGAGGATGCGATCGAGAACGGCACTCGTTCGTGATTGCGTCACGCCGAAGTCCTCTTGGCCGGGTACGAAGAGTCGCGCGAACACGCGCGACGGATCGGCACGGAGATGAATGCCGGTCCGCACGGCGATCGACGTGGGGTCGGGACGGGGCAGAGTGCTCATCGGGTGAGCATCGAAACTCGGTCGTGCAACTGCAGGGTCGAGATCATCGCGAGGGTGGATTCGGCCCCTTGATTGAGATTGCGGCCGTGAGGATGAAGTCCATCGAAACCTCCGCCACTCACGTCGTCGACCATCGGTACACCCGCATCGTTGTCTCCGTGAAACCAACGGGCCGACATCTCGATCACGTTCCGCCATTCGTCGTCACCGGTCGCATCGAAGGCACGCTTGGCGGCGTCGGCGATGGCGGCGACCTCGATCGGTTGTTGATCGAAAGCCGGCTTCGGATCTCCGGGACCTCGCCCGGTGGTGGGTGTCACCGAGAAGTGTCCGGCGTAGGACTCGGTGTCGACGAGCCAGCGCAGCATCTCCAGTCCGGTGTGCACGGTGTCGTCGTCGTGATGGGCGAGTCCGGCGGCGATCACGACGTCAGGGAGGATCGCGTTGGCGTAGGAGAGTCGGGGCTCGGGCCACGGCCATTCAGGTGGCCGTGATGCGAGGAGAATTCGATCGGCCGCATCGGCGACGAGATCCAGAGCGCCTTTGTGTTCGGGGGCGATGGTGAGAACTTCGGCGGCGCCGAGTCCGGCGAAGGCGAGGGAGCGCAACCATGTCGGACGATGACGGCTTCCCGATTCGAATGCTCCGAGCGCACGTTGGTGGAGAACGCCGTCGTCACTGCGGGCGATGACCGTGCCGAAGGCCCACAACGACCGTCCCCACGCGTCCTCGACCGTTGGTTCGTCGGTCCAGAGCCGAGTGAAGCTGAAGCGATTGTGAGTTCGGCCCTCCGGAGTCTGCGCGCTGAGGACGAAACGCATCCCGAGTCGGGCGAGAATCGACGCTCCGCAGGTGCCGTTGTGCTCGCGGGCGGCGACGACCACCATGCGTGCGTTGTCGTCGGTGCAGTAACCACAGGAGTAGCGCGGCCGTGGTCCTTTGGCGTGTTCGAAGAGGCCCCAGTCGTCGGACATGTTGATGAGGTGGCGGAAGGTGTACGAACTCACGACGCCACCATCCGATCGGTCGCCCGGGACGTGGAAGGAACGAGATCGAGGTATTGGCCGGCGACGGTCGACCACTCGTGAACTCGGGCCAGCTCTTCGGCTCGGCGCCGCATGTCTCGCGCGATGTTGGGGTGGGTGATGATCGTGCGCAGCGCGCGGGCGATGGCGATCGGATCCCGATGCGGAACCACGTATCCCGCACCATCGCTCAGTAACTCCCGAGCATGTGGGAAGTCGGTGGCGATCACCGGGACCCCGGCTGCGATCGCGTCCACCAGAACTCCACTCGTCACCTGGTCGTCGGAGTCGTAGGGGAGGACGACGACGGATGACGATCGGATGAGTTCGATCAGTTCGGGGACACTGCGGTAGATCTGATCGAACACGACCTGTGACTCGACCCCATTGGCGATCGCGCGCTCACGGAGTGATTCGCGATACGCCTCGCCATCACGAGCCCTGACCTTCGGGTGGGTCCGTCCGGCGACGAGATAGTTGATCCGCGGGACGACATCGGAGACCGCGGCAAGAGCATCGATCACCCATTCGATGCCCTTGCCGGGTCCCAGAAGCCCCCAGGTCAGCACCGTGGGAACCGGTGCTGGTCGCGGCGCGACGGGCGGGGGAAGTGTCGCGCCGTGGGGGATGGTGACGACGTCGAGTGGATCGACGTCGTAGAGCCGGAGAAGTCGATCCCTCGCCACTCGGGTCATGGTGACGACTCGATTCGATCCGGCGACGACCTGTTCGAGCGTCGCTCGCTGATGTGGGGTCGGATCGGTGGGGATGGTGTGCAGGGTCGTGACGACGGGAACCTCGAGGTGCGACAGGAGGCGCAATACGTCGTCCCCGTCATGGCCGCCGAAGATGCCGAACTCGTGTTGGAGGAATGCGCAGTCGTAGGAGTTCAGCGCGATGGCCGATTCCTTGATCGACGCGATGCGAGAGGGTTGGAGTGTCGCGACCACTCGTTCGTCGCGAGTGGGTAGGTCGTCGACGGCGCACCGAACGACTCCGACGTCGGATATGGCGTTGTCGGACAGGCCCTGAGCGAGGGCGGCGGCGAACGTGGCCAGCCCACAGGCCGTGGGGGGGAACGTGCTGACGATGGCCAGGCTGGGAGACGTCGACGAGATCATGAACGAGGTCCTTTCGTGAGGGTGGTACGAAGAGCGATCAGTAGGAGTCCGACGACTCCGAAGGTGACGAGAAGAATTCCGAGAACGGTCAGGGTTCGGGCCGACACACCGGTCGACGGAAGCTCTTCGCCGACGATCTCGGCCGGCCGAACGGGCGGTGGTTCGCTCGTCGTCGGGACGGCGGTCGTCGATGGAGCGGTCGTGCTGGTGACCTGAGCCGGGAAGATCGGGACACCGGGAACACTCGTCGTCGTACTCACGGTGCTGGTCGTACTGCTGGCGGGCAGCGATGTACTCGATGTACTGGAGGTGCTCGATGTGCTCGACGTACTGCTCGTGCTCGATGTGCTGGAGGTACTGCTCGTCGACGCGTTCGAGAACGTGCACGAGATGCTTTCACCCTCGGCGAGATCGATGGTCACCCCCGGGCCATCGACGGCGAACGATCCACCGTGGTCGACCAGAACTTGGCACTGGATCGAGTCGAGCTTCCATCCCTGTTCGGTGAGTTCCTGAACGAAGTACTGCTCGAAACTCGTGATCCCCGAGAAGACACGGGTGTTGCCGCTGGTGCCGTCGTCGACGAGGATGAAGTTCTCGAGTGGTCCGGGTGACGCCGTGAAGTCGAACGGTGTCGTCGACTCGAGATCGGCCTCCTTGACGATCGTGATCGTGCCCGGGAAGACGACGGCCGTGCTGCTGAGCGATCGGTCCTTCTGACCCACGCTGCAGTTGCTCACGTCGCTGCACCGGAAGTCGACGAGTCGCATGTGATAGGGCGATCCGGAGAGGTCGACGGCGGAATTTCCGAATCCCCAGTCGCCCCGCGACGAGATGTGCCCACCCCACGCGAGCACCGCGGTCGATGCGGTCGCCGTGAAATACACCTGGATTCCCGTCTTGCTCGATCCGGAGTAGTCGCCCGATCGCGAGTAGGCCGACGGATTGGCCGACAGCACGCACGTCGCCGTGCCGCACAGGTTGCCGGTGTTGACGATGTTCGCTCCACTCGTCGGGAAGGTGCCGCCCCACAGGTCGAAGGTCTGTCCACCGATCTGGCCGACACCGGCTCCGGACACGAACGGATCGAGAGGGATCGCCAGGGTCTGACTCGAACCGGAACACAAGGCCGTCGCGCACGGATCGGCTCCCGTCTCGGTTCGATCGAACGACGTGAGGTAGTCGAGGGCGTGTTTGCCCGACTCGGTCGTGTCCCATTCGATACCGAGGGCGTAGGTGCGGCCGATCGTGAGCCCGCTGACGACCGAGCGGTAGGGAACCGACTGGCCCTCGAGGTAGAGAGCATTGCTCTGCCCGAGATTCCCCGTCTGCCAGTTCGACGGTGATGCCGTGTTGCACGTCGTGGAGAGATTCGAACACTGTTCGAGCTCGGCCCCGGGTTTCGAGGCGCCAGAGGCGTTCTGGGTGATGAACACGAAACCGACGAGGACGGTGACGAAGAGAACGATCGCGGCCATCGACTCGAGTCGACTGATGCGAAGTGTTGAACGTGTCGTCGCCATGAGATCTCCTGTGTCGGTGAGGAATCACGGAACATAACGAGAAACTCTTCGAACGTCAGCCGACGAATGTGCCGACATCGTCTCGTCGTCGAGGAGTGGTACGGACATACCAGAGTCTCTCGAATGACATTTGTTCGATGCGATCGCAAATGTGATGTGTGAATAATTCGTCTCCCTATCGAACGGAGGTATTCATGGTTTCTGTACTCGTGTGCGACGATCATCAGCTGGTGCGCGATGCATTGGTGACGATCTTCGAGAACGACGGTGATCTGCACGTCGAAGGTTCGGTTGCCGATTTCGGTGGTGCGGTGTCACTTCTCTCGTCGAAGAACGTCGAGGTCGCGGTGATCGATGTGCGGCTCGACGGCGAGAGCGGTCTCGACATCGTCCACTGGATTCGTGACAATCGACCCGACACCAGGATCGTGCTGTTGGCCACCTTTCCGACCGACGAGCTCACGCTCGAAGCGTCATCGCTCGGTGTGTCGGCCGTTCTCGACAAGTCGACCCGTCCGACCGACCTGGCGCGAGTCGTGCGCGACGTCGCCGCTGGCCGGTGGCACTCGATGCCGGAGGCCGTTCGGGAGGCTCAGTCCCGCCTGCAGCAGCGTGGTCTCCTGCAGTTGCAGAATCTCGGTCAGGTCGATCGCGAGATCATGTCGTTGATCGGTCAGGGCATGACCGACCGTGACATCGCCGCTCGCGTCTACCTCAGCCCGCAGACAGTACGTAACCGGGTGAGTCGACTGCTCACCACGCTCGGACGAGAGAATCGCACGCAGCTCGCGTTGATGGTCAACGAGTACGACGACGTGGGTCGACGATTCAACGCCTGAAGAGAGTCGTCAACAGTTCGAGCGAAGTCGAACGAGGAGGTCGTGGAGTCGATTCACGACCTCCTCGTCGCGTACGACGGCACCCTCGGCGATCGATGCACGAGTCTCGATCGAACGCAACGCATCCACGTCGAGTGGTCGTCCGACCATGGTGAGCGAACCGGCGAGCCGATGGGCCCGGCCGCCGATGTCGGCGACGATCTCCGGTGTGGCCGTCCCGGAGCCGAGAATGTCGATTCGTCGGATCAGCTCCTCGAGTTCGTCGACCACTGCGTCACGGTGGCGAAGCCAGACCGATTGCAGCGCGCTGTCGATGGATCTGCGACTCTCGCTCACGGTTCGATGCGGGCGAGAGCGCGAATTTCGTCGGCGAGAGTCATCGGGTCGAACGGTTTGGTGATCACGCCGTGGACTCCGAGGGCTTCGAGTTCACGGCGTTCGTGGGGCTGAGCCTTGGCGGTCAGGAACACGACCGGTACTTCGGCGCCGTGTGACGTGCCGCGGAGTCGACGAAGGGTCGTCGGACCGTCGAGTCCAGGCATCATCACGTCGAGGACGATCACGTCGAACGAATGATCGTCGAGAAGTGCGAGGGCCTCGTTGCCACTCGCGGCCTCGGTGATCTCGAATCCGCCGACCAGGCCGAGTGAGATGTCGAGAACCTGTCGAATTCCGTCGTCGTCGTCGACGATCAGGGCACGGGGCACGGTTCGAGTGAGGGTCATGAGTCGACCTTTCTTGGCTCGGGGATCGACGAATCGATGGGCAGTGTGAAGGTGAAACGCGTTCCGACAGGAGTGCGGTTCTCGGCCCAGATGCGACCTCCGTGCCGGTGGACGATCCCGCGACAGATCGTCAGACCGAGGCCGGTCCCTGATCCGCGGCGATCGTCGGCCGTCTCGACCTGGGTGAAGGGATCGAAGATCCGCTCGAGATCGACGGTCGGAATCCCACGACCTTCGTCGTCCACCGTGACGACGACGTCATCACCACGTCGATGGGCGGCCACGACGATCGTCGAGTCGGGTGGTGAGAACTTGATGGCGTTCTGCACCAGGTTGAGAAGAACCTGCACGACGCGGTCGTGATCGACGTGGATCGAGTCGACGCTGGATTCGGCGAGAAGTCGGACGCCATGTTCGGCGGCCAAGGTCTGCAAGGTGCGCAATGTTTCGGCGAAGAGATCGTCGACCTGGCATCGGGTTCGGGACAACGTGAGGTTGCTCGACTCGAGGCGATCGAGATCGAGGACGTCGTTCACCAGTCGGACCAGTCGGTCGGTGCTGTTGCGCGCCACCGAGATGAGATCGGCGGCCCGAGGTGGCACTGCGCCGAGAGCACCGGCATCGAGCAGATCGAGAGATCCCGCCAAAGACGTGAGCGGTGTTCGGATCTCGTGGCTGACTATCGAGACGAATCGGCTCTTCATCTCGAGAAACGTCAATGCCTCGGTGATGTCTCGAATGACGTACACCCGACCCGATGCATCGCCGTTGAGAGATGTAGCCGACACCTCCAGTACTTGGCGACGACCGGCGACGTCGACATCGACGTTGAAGGTCTCGTGCTCGGTCGAACCCTCGATTTGCGCGCGGATTCGCTCGTGGAGTTCGGGATGTCGTGCGTCGAAGTGCCGGCACACTTGCTTGGTGTCGTCCCCCCGTTGCCCGATGCCGAGAAGAACTCGTGCCGCCGGGTTGAGAAGAATCGCCTGGCCATGGGTATCGACGACCAGGATCGCCTCGCTGACGGCGTTCACGACGTGTTCGGTGAGAACGAAGGCCTTCTCGAGATCGCGCGTACGTTGGGAAACACGCTTCTCGAGGACGGCACGAATCCGCTGATGCGATCGTTCGATCGACCAGATGCGAGCGACCAGGAGCACGATCACCACACTTGCGATCAATGCTTCGTAGATCGGCCAGCCGGCGATTTCGACGACCGACACCAGATCGATGGCGCTTCGACTCCTCATTCGATTCTCCTCGGGTGCGAGGAAAACTACGAACAAAGGATCGGTCGGTGCCGAGAGTTCCGGATCAAGAGGAGATTTGTCACTCGATGTCGCGAGATCGTTGACACAGCGTCGACAGGAAGAGGCCGACGGCTTCGCAGGCGCCACGCGAACGCGGGGTCCGGAAGAGATCGAAGGAGTGCTGGCCGAGTGGGATCTCGGCGTAGACGACGAGTTGGTGAGAGATCGCTCGAAGTTCTTCGACGAATCGACGGGCGGGTTCGACGTGAAGAAGTGAGTCGTTGGTGCCGTGGATCACCAGGAACGGTGGAGCATCCGGAGTGATGTGTCGGATCGGTGAGGCATCGACGAAAACATCGGAAGATCTCTCGGCGGACGTCTTCACGACCGTGTTCTTCAGCAGGTGGAAGACGGCCGGATTGTTCAGATGCTCGGAGTCGATCCAGTCGTAGATCCCGTAGAAGGGCACGACGGCCTGGACGGGCGGTTCGCACGTGAGGCCGGCGAGTGCGGCCAGGTGACCACCGGCTGATCCGCCGGTGAGTGCGATGAACGACGGATCACCGCCGAACCGCTCGATGTTGGTCCGGACCCATGCGATGACGCTCATCACGTCGTCGATGTGGTCGGGCCAGGTCGCTCGCGGACTGAGTCGGTAGCGCGGTGCGACACATGTCCAACCGGCCTCGGCCATGTGCGACATCAGTGGAACGCCCTGGGTGCGATTGTCACCGATGGTCCAACCGCCGCCATGGATCTGCACGAGCACCGGGGAGAGTCCGGACACGTCCGGTCGACGCCAGATGTCGAGGGTGTTGTGCACTCCGTGGTCGCCGTAGCTGATGCCGCGGGTCTCGCGGGACGTGTACGAGCGATGGAGCACGGGCCACGGTGCGCGATTGCGACGAGGAACGACACCGTTCACCGATTCGTGAACCGTCGGGCCCAACTCGGCGCGGATCGCGGCCGGCATCTCCCCGGCAGTCGCGCGCGCTCGGCGGTACTGCTCGACCCCGGCCGCCACTCCGGCGACTCCGATTGCGACCATGACGGCGCGGAGAGGACGTCGTGACCGTCGGATCGTGCGAAGCGTCGCCAAGAGATGGAACGCGGCCACGACGAGTGGCGCTTCGGATGCCATGAGTCCGTCGACGAAGAGGGGAATGGAACGACGGCCTCCACGACGCGAGAGTGGTCGCCACCCGTTCAACGTGGTGAGCGTCGTCAGAACCAGAAGCACTGCTCCGATCGGGCGAGAACGTCGGCTCCTCCTGGTCACGGCCATGAGATTACGGGGAAGCGGTCATTAGGCTGACTGCCGATGAGTGAACCCCTGACACTCGCCGGAGACTTCGCCGCGCCGACCCGCGAACGATGGTTGCGTGCCGTTCACGGCGTGATCCTGAAGTCGTCGCCCGAAGCGACCGAGGCCGAATTCCAGGCGGCATTCGACAAGCAGCTGGTGACCCGCACCGCCGACGGCATCGCGATTCAACCGCTCTACACCGCGACCGACGTCGAACCGTCGACCGAGATGCCCGGCCAGGCGCCGTTCGTCCGGTCGGCCCGTTGCGAACCTCGGCCTTGGGAGATCCGCCAGCGCGTCTGGTCGGGAGTGGCCGACTCCGACGCCGTCGTCGAGCTCGAGGCGGGAGCCACTGGCTTGCTCGTCGAAACGGATGTCGATGTCGACGTGGACGCGCTCGATCGAACGTTGAACGGCGTGTATCTCGAATTGGTACCGGTGTCTCTGGCATCACCGAGCGACGACGTCGGAACTTCGGCTGCCAACGCACTTCTCGAACTCTGGGAGCGACGGGGCACGCCCGCCGCGGAACGTCGCGGGTCTCTCGGTGTCGATCCACTCGGTGCGTGGTTGCGAACCGGGGGAGCGATCGATCTCGTGAGCACCTGGGCCGATGCGTCCGCTCTCGTGAGTCGGGCCCATTCGTCGGCGCCGGCGACCCGCGCGGTCACCGTCGACGGCACCGTGTGGCACGAGGCGGGTGCGACGACCACCCAAGAACTCGCCTGGACCATCGCCGCTGGCGCGGCTGCCGTGCGCTCCCTCGTTCGCAACGGCGTGTCGATCGATGCCGCGTATCGCTCCATCGAGTTCCGCTGGTCGGCGACGGCCGATCAGTTCACCACCATTGCGGGGTTGCGGGCGGCCCGACTCCTGTGGGCGCGCGTCGCCGAGGTCTCGGGTGCCGACCCGGACGTCGCGGCGATGTACCAGCACGCCGACGGCTCGCGGGTCATGTTGACTCGTTACGACACCTACGTGAACACTCTTCGCTCCACCGTGGCCTGTTTCGCCGCGGGTGTGGGTGGGGCCGACGCCGTCTCGATCTGGCCGCACGACGTGCTCGTGACTCCTGGAGGGACGCGACACGGTCGTCGATTGGCACGAAACACTCAGTCGATACTGCAGGCCGAATCCAACATGTGGCGGGTGATCGATCCGGCCGGTGGATCGTGGTTCGTCGAATCGCTCACCAACGAATTGGCGGAGACCGCGTGGTCCGAGATTCGCTCCGTGGAGTCGATGGGTGGAATCGTCGACTCCGTCGTGGCCGGACACGTGCACGATGCCCTCGGTGCGACCATCGACGCCCGACGCACGGCGATCGCCACCCGACGCCGACCTCTCACCGGGCTCTCCGAGTTCCCCAACATCGGGGAAGCGGCCCCGTCGTCGGTCGCCTCCGTTGCGGTCGGTGACGGACCGATGTTCGAACCGTTGCGTCTGCATCGTCTCGCCGATGAATTCGAGATGCAGCGCGGGCGGGCCGACGCGCACCTCGCGCGGACCGGTCGACGTCCGGCGTTGTTCCTCGCCACTCTCGGAACACCGGCCGAGCACACGGCTCGCCTGACCTTCGCCAAGAACCTCTTCGAGATCGCCGGGATCGAAACGATTGCCGGTGACGTGAGCGACTTCTCGGCATCGGGAGCGACGATGGTGTGCGTGTGCTCCTCCGATCCGATCTACAAGGAGCGGGCGGCCGACGCCGTGGCGGCCTTGCGTGCGGCCGGCGCCTCTCGGGTGTATCTCGCCGGACGTCGACTCGACGTTCCAGGTGTCGACGAAGAAGTGGGAATGGGAAGCGACGTCCTCGACGTGCTGACCCGGACCCTCGATCACGCGGGGGTCGAGTGATGTCGGTTCCGAATCTGTCGAACATCGAACTCGGAGCGACGACTCCGCCCGGCGATCGGGCGACGTGGTCGGCACGAGTCCGAGCGGCCACCGGACACGACCCCAGCGATCTGGTCTGGACGACGCCCGAAGGGATCGACGTTCCCCCGCTCTACACCGCCGGCGACATCGCCGACCTCGATTTCCTCGGCACGTATCCGGGTCTCGCGCCCTTCCTGCGTGGTCCGTATTCGACGATGTACGTCAATCAGCCGTGGACGATCCGTCAGTACGCCGGCTTCTCGACCGCCGAGGAGTCGAATGCGTTCTACCGACGCAATCTGGCCGCTGGTCAGAAGGGACTGTCGGTGGCCTTCGACCTGGCGACGCACCGTGGGTACGACAGCGATCATCCGCGTGTGACCGGTGACGTCGGAATGGCCGGAGTCGCCATCGACTCGATCCTCGACATGCGCCAGCTGTTCGACGGAATCCCGCTCGATCAGATGAGTGTGTCGATGACGATGAACGGTGCGGTGCTTCCGGTTCTCGCGCTCTTCATTCTCGCCGCCGAAGAACAAGGTGTGGCCCCCGCGAAACTCACGGGCACGATCCAGAACGACGTGCTCAAGGAATTCATGGTTCGCAACACCTACATCTATCCACCCGAACCGTCCATGCGAATCATCTCGGACATCTTCTCTTTCACCTCTCAGGAGATGCCGAAGTTCAACTCGATCTCGATCTCGGGCTATCACATGCAAGAAGCCGGAGCTACCGCCGATCTCGAACTCGGGTACACCCTCGCCGACGGCGTCGAATACCTCCGCGCCGGAATGGCGGCCGGCCTCGACATCGACGCCTTCGCCCCCCGCCTGTCGTTCTTCTGGGCCATCGGCATGAACTTCTCGATGGAGGTGGCCAAGATGCGAGCCGCCCGACTGCTCTGGGCCAAGTTGGTCAAGCAGATGGGGGCCAAGAGCGACAAGTCCTTGTCGTTGCGCACTCACAGCCAGACATCCGGGTGGTCGTTGACGGCTCAGGACGTGTTCAACAACGTCGTGCGCACGTGTGTGGAGGCGATGGCGGCGACGCAGGGCCACACCCAGTCGCTGCACACCAACGCTCTCGACGAGGCGCTCGCTCTCCCCACCGACTTCAGTGCTCGAATCGCTCGCAACACCCAGCTCTTCCTGCAGCAGGAATCGGGCACCACGAACGTGATCGATCCGTGGGGTGGGTCGTACTACATCGAGAAGCTCACGCACGACGTGGCCCAGGCCGCGTGGAAGCACATCCAGGAGATCGAGGAAGCCGGCGGAATGACCGCGGCCATCGAAGCCGGCATTCCGAAGATGCGGATCGAAGAGGCGGCTGCACGCACACAGGCCCGGATCGACTCCGGACGTCAACCGGTGATCGGCGTCAACATGTTCCGGCCCGACGAACACGAGACGATCGACGTGCTGAAGGTCGACAATTCCTCGGTTCGTGCCCAGCAGTTGGCCAAATTGCAGAAGTTGCGCGCCGAGCGCGACCAGTCGGCGGTGGACGATGCACTGGCGCGGCTCACCGAAGCGGCCGCCTTGTCCGTGGACGGTCGGCGCGACCCAGGGTTGGGTCAGAACTTCCTGAAGCTGGCCGTCGATGCCGCCCGTGCTCACGCGACGGTGGGCGAGATCAGCGAGGCCATCGAGAAAGTGTTCGGACGCCACACGGCGGCGATCCGTACCATTCAGGGTGTGTACCGCAGCGAGATCGGCGAGACCCCCAACGTGAAGTTGGCCCGTGAGATGGTCGAGTCGTTCACGCAGAAGCAGGGCCGTCGTCCGCGCATCATGGTGGCCAAGATGGGTCAGGACGGTCATGATCGTGGCCAGAAGGTCATCGCGACCGCATTCGCCGACCTCGGTTTCGACGTCGACGTCGGACCGCTCTTCCAGACCCCGCGCGAAGTCGCCCTGCAGGCCGTCGAAGCCGACGTGCACATCGTCGGTGCCTCGTCGCTCGCCGCGGGCCACCTCACCTTGGTTCCCGAGTTGCGTTCCGAACTGCACCAATTGGGCCGTGACGACATCATGATCGTGGTGGGTGGAGTCATTCCGCCGCAGGACTTCGACGAGTTGCTCGCGGCCGGCGCCTCGGCCATCTTCCCTCCGGGCACGGTGATCGCCGATGCGGTCATCGACCTCATGGGAGAACTCGAGCGGCGACTCGCCTGACCGGGCGGACGCAATCGTCATGGCACACCAGATCGATCTCGACGCCTACGAAGCCGGTGTGTTGGCTGGCGATCGAACGTTTCTCGGTCGGGCCATCACCCTCGTCGAATCGAAGCGTGCCGACCATCAGGACTTGGCCCAGGAGTTGTTGATCCGTCTGCTTCCGCACGCCGGACGTAGCCATCGGGTTGGCATCACCGGAGTGCCCGGCGTCGGCAAGTCGACGTTCATCGATGCCCTCGGCACACATCTCACGTCGACCGATCACCGAGTCGCCGTGCTGGCCGTCGATCCGTCGTCCACGCGCACGGGCGGAAGCATTCTCGGCGACAAGACCCGGATGGCTCGACTGTCGATCGACGAGCGCGCGTTCATTCGACCATCACCGAGTGCAGGAACCCTCGGGGGAGTGGCCGCCGCGACCCGTGAGGCCATGGTGATCGTCGAAGCCGCCGGCTACGACGTCGTCCTGGTCGAGACGGTGGGGGTCGGTCAATCGGAGACGACCGTGGCCAACATGACCGACTGTTTCCTCGTGCTCATGCTGGCTCGCACCGGCGACTCGTTGCAGGGCATCAAGAAGGGCGTGCTCGAGTTGGCCGACGTGTTGTCGGTCAACAAGGCCGACGGCTCCCACGTGACCGAGGCGAAGTCGGCAGCCCGTGAATTGGCCACCGCGCTCGAGCTGCTACACCCGCCGGGAGCCTCGTGGATTCCGCCGGTGCTCACGTGCAGCGCGCTCACCGGTGACGGCATCGCCGAACTCTGGTCGCAGATCGAACAGCATCGAGCGGTCATGGAGAAATCCGGAGACTTCTCCCGTCGTCGTCTGCGGCAGCAGATCGACTGGATGTGGGCGAGTGTCGAGGAGCGATTGATCGACGACTTCCGTCAGCGGGCCGACGTCCGTGAACGGGCCGAGCTGCTCGAAACCATGTTGAGGGACGGGTCGATCACCGCCACCGCGGCTGCCCGACGGTTGCTCGGTCACGAGAACTGAGTCGTTCGATGGCGAGTCGGATGCACCAGTTGGCATCGTCATTGGGCTTTTCGTCCTACGGCGAGCTGCACGGCTGGTCGGTCGAGAACCTCGACGATTTCTGGGCGACCGCGAACCGATTGCTCGAGGTTCCTTGGAGTCGAGTGCCCACCGGCGCCCGACTCGAGAAGCGAATGCCCACCGCCTCGTGGTTCCCCGACGGAACGCTCAATTACACCGAAGCCATCGTGCGCCACGCGATCTCGTTCCCTGATCGGATCGCGGTGGTCGAACGCGGTCAGACTCGTCCGGGTTCTCAGCTGACGTGGTCGGAGCTCGTCGATCGCGTGCATCGTTGTGCATCCGGGCTGCGTCGACTGGGAGTGACGCGCGGGGATCGTGTGGCCGCCTACGCACCCAACGTGACGGAGACCCTGGTCGCTTTTCTCGCGACCGCGCAACTGGGCGCGGTGTGGTCGAGTTGCGCTCCGGAGTTCGGTCCGCGCGCGGTTCTCGACCGCCTCGGTCAGTTCGAACCGTCGGTGCTCGTGCACATCGACGGTTACCGCTACGGCGACAAGACGATCGACCGAACCTCCGATGTCGAGGCGATCATCGCCGGCCTACCGACCTTGCGTTCGACGATCTCGTTGTCGTATCTCGGAACCGGACCCGACGACTGGACGTCGTTGATGTCGTCGCCGCCGCTCGACGTTCACGAAGCAGTCGGGTATCAGGATCCGATCTACGTTCTGTACAGCTCGGGGACGACCGGACTGCCGAAGCCGATCGTGCACAGCCATGTCGGAATCACGGTCGAGCACATGGTTGCTCTCGCACTGCACATGGATCTCGGTCCCGACGATCGATTCTTCTGGTTCTCTACGACCGGGTGGATGATGTGGAATCTCCTCGTCTCCGGTCTGCTCGTCGGCTCCTCGATCGTTCTGTTCGACGGTGATCCGAGCCATCCCGATCTCGGAACGCTCTGGTCGGTCGCGCACGAGACCGAAACGACGGTGTTCGGAGCGTCGGCGGGTTACTTCATGAATTGTCGAAAGGCCGACCTTCGACCGGGACGAGGGCATCTACGGCTCGTCGGATCGACGGGTGCACCGCTTCCACGCGAGGGATTCGAATGGATCGATGCGGTCACCGATGGTGTGCCGGTCAATTCGACGTCCGGCGGCACCGATGTCTGCAGCTCGTTCGTGGGTTGGAATCCCATGCAGCCCGTCGTACCGGGGGAGATCACCGGGCCGATGCTCGGACGAGAGGTGCTGGCGTTCGACTCGTCCGGGAACCGCTGCGACGTCGGAGTCCAAGGTGAATTGGTGGTCACCACTCCGATGCCCTCGATGCCGTTGGGATTTCTCGGCGACGACGGCGGATCGCGATATCACTCGACGTACTTCTCGCAGTTCCGCGACGTGTGGACACAGGGAGACTGGGTCACGTTCAACTCGAGTGGTGGATGCGTCATCTCCGGTCGTTCGGACGCGACCCTGAATCGAGGTGGAGTACGACTCGGGTCCTCGGACTTCTACTCGCTCGTGGAGGGCTTTCCGGAGATCGTCGACAGTCTGATCGTTCATCTCGACGATGCGCCTCGCGACGAGTTGTATCTCTTCGTGGTTCTCGCAGCGGGAACGTCACTCGACACCGATCTCGAGAGTCGGATCCGACGTGATTTGCGCGCGTCGTTGTCGCCGCGTCATGTCCCCGACGTCATGGTGGCGATCCCGGTCGTGCCTCGAACCCTGTCCGGAAAGAAGCTCGAGATCCCCATCAAGAAGATTCTCAGTGGGGCCGACGCCCGGAACGTCCTGAGCAACGAGTCGTTGAGCGACCCGTCGTCGATCGAGTGGTTCGTCGAGTACGCACGTCAGCGTGCCTGACGACCGACGGGAATCGGGTCACGGGGCGTTCGGGCAGGTCAGGCGTCATGTCTCAAGAATTTCTCGAATTTCTTCCGTGGCTGTAACACCTCGGCTCCTCGGGCGATGACCACGCAGGTTCGCCATTGGGTGAACCCCGATTAGAGGAGACAATTCATGAATCGCTTGATCGTTCGAGCTCTCAACCGTCTGTCCGTCCCGAGTGCTGATCAGGCCCAGGATCAGGCCCAGGATCAAGGTGGCGTTGCTGCCGAATACGGAGTCCTTCTGGCTGGCATCGTCGGTGTCGTCGCCATTGCCGCCGCCGCTCTCGGTGGCCGTATCGGCGGACTTTTCGACTCGATTCTTCCCTGATCACATGCGTCGATCGAGGACGACGGACGACGGAGTGGCGGCAGTCGAGTTCGCACTCGTCTTGCCACTTCTCGTCGTCCTGTTGTTCGTGATCGTGAACGGGGGTCTGGTGTACCTCGATCAGTTGCATCTGCAGTCCGCTGCCCGAGATGCGGCTCGCATCGCATCGGTCGAACCGCAACAGGCCTGCGCCACGGCGTTGGCCGAGTTGTCGTCGAACGACGTGGGCTCCGCGTCATGTGAGCTGGTGCAGGACTGTTCGCAAGGAACGGCAGAAGTTCGTCTCACAGCGGATCAGAGCGTGGCGATCCCGGTCATCGGAGACAGGACGGTGAGTCTCGATGCGTCCTCGACGTTCGTCTGTGTCCCGTGACCGCGGGTCGGTCGCGGTGATCGTGGCGGCGGCGTTCTTGCCGTTGTCGATGGGTCTGGCCGTGGTCGCCGATGGCGGTCGGGTCTGGATGGAGAAGCAGAGGTTGCAGAACGAGGTCGAAGCGTCGGCCTTGGCCGTCGCGCAAGCCCGAGTGGTCGGCGCGACATCGTGTGCGTCGACGGCTCTCGAGTTGGTGGATGCCGAAGCCTCGTGCTCGGTGACGTCGACGGCGAACGGAGCGGTCGCCACGGTTGCGGCATCCGACGCCGTGGAATTGCGTTTCGCTCAGTTGTTCGGCCGCGACTCGGCAGGCATCGAAGCGTCGGCATCGGTACGAATCGGTCCGGCCACGGCAGTCTCGGGATTGCGACCGGTCGCGATTTGTGCGGCCAATCCGGGGGTGACCGCCTGGCTCGACTCGGACATGACGTCGTCCACGACGTACCGAATCGGTGTCGATTCGCAGGATCCGGGCTGTGGCAGCGACGTCTCCGGCAATTGGGCGGTCCTCGACTTCGACGGTGGTGCGAACTCGATGAGCGATGCGCAGAGTTGGATCTCCACTGGATATCCGTCGAGCGTGTCGACCGGCGAGACGATCGATGGTGATCCGGGGATCCCCTCGCCGGCCCTCGATCTCGACGAATTGGTCGGGCAGTCGATCGTGCTGCCGGTGTTCGAGAACCCGCGGCTCGACGGGTCGAACGCGCTGTACGACGTCGTCGGCTTCGTGCAGGTGCGAATCGTCGCCGTACGCCTCTCGGGATCGGCCAGTGGTCGCTACGTCGATGTGGTGTTCGAGACGGGCTCGGTTCGCGGAACGGCGGGAGGCGTCGACGCCCCGAACTTCGGGGTGTCGACGTGGTCGGTGTGTTCATTCGATGGGAAAGGTGCATGTTCGTGAGCGGTGTTCAATCCTTGAGGCGTTTCGCTCCAGCGGCGCTGGCCTTCGTGCTGGTGGCCTTCGGAACATTGATGGTGCTTCCCGATGACGACGAGGTCGCCAACGCCGATCAGCGTCGACCCACTCTCGTCGTGTCGGTCGATGCCGAATCGGGCACGCCGAGCACCGATCTCCGCGATTCGGTCGAGGTGAAGATGTTGGAATCGGACGCTCGAGCCACGGGTGCGCTGTCGTCCCTCGACGATCTGCCGGAGGGTGTGTTGGTCGCCGATCACGTGGCCGGCCAGCAGTTGCTCGCCTCGTCGTTCGCCGCCAACGTGGTGGAAGGCCTCGGCTCCGGATTCGTCGCCGTGTCGGTTCGCCTCGATGCACAGCGTTGGGTGGGGCCACTCGTCACGACGGGTGATGTGGTCGACGTGTACGACATCGTCGACGGTGTGGCGACGTCGATCGCCCGCGACGCCGTGGTTCTCGAGGCACCGGTCCCGACCGATATCGGGCCGCGCGACGAAGCCGTGATCGCTCTCGGAGTGCCGCAAGGATCGTTGTCGGCCGTTCTCATCGCCGCGAGTGAGAGTCGCATCTGGCTGGTGGGAGCATGAGCCCGGCGACGGTTCCCGTGGTGGCCGTGGTGTCACCGAAAGGTGGCAACGGAAAGACCACCGTGTCGTCGAGTCTCGCAGTCGCCATGGGGCGTCGTCAGCAGACCGTCCTCGTCGATCTCGACGTGCATTTCGGTGACGTCGAGTACGCGTTGCGTTTCCATCCCATCCATCGTCTCGACGACGCCGTGCGCCGTCTGCAGGAGAATCCGAAAGTCGATCTGGCGGCGATGCTGGCCTCGCACCCCACAGGGGTGGAGGCACTGTGCGCGCCGAGCAATCCCGTGGAAGCCGACCGTCTCGCCCCATCCGATGCGTTCGCCGTCGTCGATCGCCTCATCGAACTCGGTCGTCCGGTCGTGCTCGACACGGCCGGCGGAATCAGTGATTACACACTGGGTGCTCTCGACCGAGCGACCCACATCGTGCTGGTGAGCGGAACCGACGTGCCGTCGGTTCAGGCCGGTCGCAAGCTGATCGAGACGATGACACACCTCGAGATGTCCGTGGCCAAGGTTCATCTCGTCGTCAATCGCTCGACGACTCGCGTCGGGCTCTCGGTGAAGGATGTGGAGTCGGTTCTCGGCATGTCGGCGGCTCTCGAAGTTCCCGAGCACCCGAGTGTCGCCGCGGCCATGAATCAGGGGTCGCCGGTCACCGAATCGTCCCCCCAGGGCTCGATCGCGCGCGCGTTCTTCGACTTCGCCGATCGCGTGCTCGGGGTCGAGGACATCGTCGTCCGCCGTCGATTCGTACTCGGTGGCAAGTCATGAGCCTGGCCGCCCGCGCCGATCGTGTCGCCACCAACGTGACGCCGCTGCGTCCCGCTCTCGAGGCGCAGGACGAATTCGACCTTCCCTCCCGGGACGACATTCGTGGAATCATCGAACGTGTACGTGAACGGCTCGCCGAGGTGCCCGAACGGGCTTCCATGTCGGACGACCGTCTACGAGTCCTCGTCGAAACGAACGTCGCCACCGTGCTGTCGCTTCCCGAGGTGGCATCGACCCTCGCCGATCCGGTACGAGCACGGGCTGCAGCTCTCGACGAGTTGCTCGGTTTCGGACCGTTGCAGGACCTGCTCGACGATCCGAAGATCTCCGAGATCATGGTGAACGGGCTCGACGCGGTGTTCGTCGAGTCGAAGGGTGTGTTGCGCCGCACCAACCGCTCGTTCGATTCGACCGAGCAACTACTACGCGTGATCGATCGCATGGTGCGAACCTCCGGACGACGAGTCGATCAATCGTCTCCGATGGTCGACGCTCGACTTCCGGACGGATCACGTCTCAATGTGGTGCTACCACCCCTGGCCGTCGACGGGCCGTCGATCACGATCCGAAAATTCACGGCCGGTCATCTCACGACCGACGATCTCGTCGAGCAGGGATCGCTGTCGGCCGAAGCAGCCGACTTCTTGCAGGCTGCCGTCGCCTCGAAAGCCAACGTGCTCGTGAGCGGTGGAACGGGAACCGGCAAGACGACGATCCTCAACATCTTGTCGTCGTTCATCGGACGACACGAGCGCGTGGTCACCGTGGAAGATGCCGTCGAGTTGTCGCTCGATCTCCCGAATCTGATTCGGCTCGAGACCCGTCCGGCGAACTCGGAGGGGGCGGGGGAGATCGCGATCCGTGATCTCGTGCGGAACTCTCTTCGAATGCGCCCCGATCGAATCGTGGTCGGTGAAGTCCGCGGATCAGAGGCCCTCGACATGTTGCAGGCCATGAACACCGGGCATGAAGGATCGTTGTCGACCCTTCACGCCAACTCTCCTCGTGATGCATTGCGACGCTTGGAGACGATGGTGTTGCTCGGAGGTGTCGAGCTTCCATTGCGAGCCATCCGCGAGCAGATCGCCTCGGCCATCGACGTCATCGTGCAATTGACTCGTGATGCCAGTGGACGTCGATTCGTCTCGTCCGTCACCGAGGTGGTGGGCATGGAAGGAGAAGTGGTCTCGACAGCCGATCTCTTCCTGCGGGCCGCTCCGTCGCAGGACTCGCCACTCGTCGCCACGGGAGTCTCGGCCCATCGGGCGATGGGAGTGCGCGCGTGAGTTCCACGGGCGCTGCTCTCGCGTTCGGAATCGCTGCGGTGGTCGCGGTGACCGAGGTCGAACGATCTCGTCATCGACGCCTCGTGATCAAGCGAGCTCGGCAACAAGTCGGTCTCGCCCCAATTGTGGAGTCGGATCGCCGGCAGACCTGGTTGTCGACCCATGTCAATCTCTTGGTCATCGGAAGTGTGATCGGCGTACTCGGTCTGGTCGCTCTCGGACCGGCGGGGGTTCTCGCCGGGGCGGTGCCGATCATGGGTTGGCGCTCGTGGGAGGCGCGCCGTGAGCGCAAACGCGGCGAGTTGCTCGCCGATCAGTTGGCGCCGGCATTGCAGTTGATCGTCGGGCATCTGCGCATCGGTCGCAACGTGATGGCGGCGATGTCGGAGGTTGCCGACGACACCCCGGCCCCACTCGGAGACCTCTTGCACGAAGTCGTGGCCGAGGTTCGATTGGGATCGGCGGTCGACGAAGTGTTGCAGGCCGTTGCCGACCGCGAGAACGATCGACACCTGGGTGTCGTCGCGTCGGCGATCGGGCTGCAGAGTCGTCACGGTGGATCACTCGTCGAGATCCTCGAGACGGTCGTGGAAACGATCGAAGAAGAGGATCGGTTACGTCGAGACATTCGGAGTCTCACCGCCGACGGCCGGCTCAGCGCGCAGGTGCTTCTGGCCATGCCGCCCGCGATGTTGTTGATCGTGTCGGTGCTCAGCCCGGGCTATGCGGCTCCGCTGTTCGAACATCCCACCGGACGGGCGATGTCGATGGCCGGAGTCGTTCTCGGTCTGGTCGGGTGGCGTTGGTTGCGGTCTCTCGGCACCCCGAAGGTGGTGGCGTGATGGTCGAGTCGTTGATGTTCGCCTCGGCGGCGGCTCTGCTCGTTCACCGTCTTCCGTCGACCTGGCGAGTTCGGACCAGCCGCTCGCTCGGTCGACATCGTCGAGCCAAGCTGCTGGAAGCGGTCGGTCTGGTGCGTGGCACCGATGACGGATTGAAGTCGGTGGCCAAGACGCAACTTCTCGCCGCCATGTCGATGGGAGCCCTCGCCCTTCTCGTCGTGGCGTCGGCCCCGTCGGCGACCAACGTACTTGCGGCCGGATTCCTCGTCGCGTCCGGTTGGCAGTTCCCGCTGATCATGGCGCGTGCGCACGAGAAGAAGAGGCGACTCGGCGTCGAACTCGAATTGAGTGACGCCCTCGGCGAACTGGTGATGGGGGTGGAGGCCGGGCTGACTCTCGAAGCAGTGATGGGTCAGTACGCCTCGCGCCATCGGACGGCGTTGGCCGACGAATTCGCCTACGTACTCGACCGCGTGAGCGTTGGTGTGCCCCGCACGGTCGCCCTCGATCACATGCGAGAGCGAACGCCATCACCCGGTGTGTCGATGTTCGTGTCGGCCGTGCAGCAGAACCAGAAACTGGGAACACCACTCGCGGGCGTGTTGCGTCAGCAGGGTGAGACGGCTCGACGGCGTCGTCGACAGGCCGTGGAGGAGCACGCGGCGAAACTCTCGTTGAAGATGATCTTCCCGACGGTGTTCTGCATCCTTCCCACTCTCTTGGTGGTGATCGTCGGTCCGGCGATCGTGCGACTCATCGAGTCACTTCCGTCCTGATCGAAGGTGTGACCTCGCCGAGGAAGTGACGTTCGCCACTGCGATAATGACGGGGCATGTGGGCGATCCCGACGTTCATCGCCGCCACGTGGTGGTCGTGGAGAACGGTGAGTCGGCATTCGACTGGCGCGTCGCCCCGACTGATCGCTTGGAGCCTGGCCGGATCGATCGGAACGTTCGTCGGTCTCGCGGTGGCGACGGTCGAGCTCACCGAGGTGACCGTGTCGTCACCGGTGTGGGCGGTCTGGGGAGCGTGTGCCGGCATCGTCGGTGTTCTGTTGACCATCGATGTCGACGTGCAACTGCTGCCGCGTGAGGTGACTCTCCCCGCATTCGCGGTCACCGTCGTTGCCTTGTCGTCGATCGATGGTCCGGCCTCTCGTTGGGGTCCACTGGTCGGATCAGTGGTGATGACGGCGGTGACCGTCCTGTTGCGCTGGGTGTCCCGTCGCTCACTCGGAATGGGTGACGTTTTCGTGTCGCCACTCCTCGGTGCAGTGTTGGGGTGGTTCGATCCGTGGTCGACGTTGACCGCATGGATCGTGGCGGCGGTTCTCGGAGGCGTCGGAGCGGCGATCACTCTGGTGCGCGGTGAACCACGACAGAGTTTGGTCGCCTACGGCCCGTTTCTGTTCGTGGGCACCGTCGTCGCGCTGGTGGGAACGGCTCTCTGATGGCGATCCGACGTCCAGCCATCGCCGATCTCAAGCGTGGTGACGCGGCTGCCTGGCGTTGGTTCGTCGGAGAATTCGGTCCTGGTGTGACGGGCTACGCGAGAAAATTCGGACATCCGGACCCCGAAGAAGTAACAGGTTCGACTCTCGAGACGATTGCCAGACGTATCGCCACGTTCGAGGGCGGTCATCGTGAACTGAGGAGTTTCGTGTTTTCAATCGCCCACGCTCGCATCGTCGACGACGTTCGCAAGCGCAGTCGTCGACAGATGGTCGATGTCGACTGGGCGCAGCAACCTTCCTCGGAGTCGATCGACGCCGGCATCGATTCCTCCGACCCCGAACTCCTCGCCGCCTTGGCCGAGATGCCCGACGAGTTGAAGCACATGCTCCACCTCCGTTACGTGGAGGGCTTGTCGACCAAAGAGACGGCGAAGGCGATCGGTAAGTCCGAAGTCGCCACACGTGTGGCGCTCAGTCGTGGCATGGCTCGTTTACGAACCGCGATCGAATCCCATCGCGACACCAACGAGGACGAATCATGACTCGCGTGAGCCGTCGATCCTTGGTCGCCCGCCTCGCGGCGACACGCTCGCATGAACCCCTCGACGACGTCTTCGCCGAGGATCTGGCGGCGCGCTTGCAATCGTTGGCCGTGGCCTCCTCGTTCGAGATCGACGCTCGCAAGGGTCGACTCGGCCGCAAGGTCGTGGCCGTGCTCGGTTCGATCGGTGTGGTCGGTTGGATCGGTGTCACAGGGGCCGCTGCCAGCGTCGGTCTGGCGGCGACCGGCAATCTCCCGGCACCCGTTCAGAACGTGGTGTCCACGGTGTTCGACGTGGTCGGAATCGATGTGCCTCGTGCCGACGACGAGCCGAGCCCCGCTGACGAGCAGGCCCCGATCCAGGTCGACGATGTTCTCGTCGACGACACCGTGATCGACGGCCTGGTCGATGTGCCAGTCGAGTCGTCGGATCCTGACGACACACTCGTCTCGGTGGACGACACGATGCCCGCCGATGCTCCCACTCCTCCCGTCGTCATCGATGAGGAGTCCCCGGTTCCTTCGTCGCGCCCCGGAAATTCTGGCCAGACGCCGTCTGTCACTGCTCCTGGTCGCAAAGACGACGACACATCCGATGACAAGAACGACGACTCGCCTTCGGCGACGGCTCCGGGTCAATCCGATGACAAGAACGACGACAAGCCTTCGGCGACGGCTCCGGGTCAATCCGATGACAAGAACGACGACAAGCCTTCGGCGACGGCTCCGGGTCAAGTGGGTCGGGACGACGACGATGACGAGACGGTGGACGACAGCCCGTCGGTGACCGCGCCTGGACAGTCGAACAAAGTCGACAAGTCCACGCCGCCCGGTCAGGCGAAGAAGAGCGATGACGATTCTTCGTCATCGAAGAAGAACAACGGTTGATCGAATCTTCGTGTCACACCCCTTCGCTACGTTCGAAGCATGGTGCGCACCACGGCAACGCTCGACCTGGCGACGATGGAGTCGCGAATCTTGTCGTTGTCGAGCGCGCGCGATGCCGCTGATCTCCTGGCCGATCTCGAATCCCTGAAGCGAACGATCGAGGCATCGATCGCCAAGGTCGTGGCAGTGGTCGACCAGAAGCTGTGGTTTCACGACGACGGTCATCTGTCGGTGTCCACGTGGGTGCGCGGCATCGTCAACGTGACCGGCTCCGATGCCAAGCGCATGGGCAAACTCTCCGATCTCGCACGCGCGTACCCTCAGGTCGTCGAACGGCTGGGCAACGGGTCGATCGGAATCGCCCAAGCCACTCGGTTGGCGTCGCTTCACGCCAACCGCCGCGTCGCCCACCTTCTGCCCGAATTCATCGACACGCTCGCCGGATACGCCGAGAGTCTCTCGTACGACGACTTCAATACGGTTGCCACTCGCTGGGAGCAATTGGCCGATGCCGACGGAGCCCACCGCGAACATCAGGAGTCCCACCACGAGCGTGACGCGCGAGTGACCACCACGGGAACCGCGACCTATCTCGACGGGAAGTTCAGCAATGCTCAGGGCACGCTCATCAGCGAGGTGTTCGAGCGATACGTGCAACGAGAGTTGATGAAAGATCTCGAGATGCGTGATGCCCTGGGTGACGGGCCCACCGTTCTCCCTCGAACGACCAAACAGCGTCGTGCCGATGCCACCTACGCCATCTTCGCGGCGGCTGCGTCGCAATTTCCCTCGGCCCCCGAACCACTCGTGAGCATCGTGATCGATCAGGCCACCTTCGAGCGCACCCTGGCTGCCATGGAGAACGACAATCACTTGGGTTCACTCATACGCCCGGGTGAGAACGTGCTCGACAAGCGCTGTGAGACCACCGCGGGCATTCCGATCGATCCGGTGCACGCGGTCGGCGCGGCGTTGGTCGGCCAGGTGCGACGCGTCGTCATGAATGCGGCTGGGGTGCCGATCGATCTGGGTCGTCGCTCCCGAGTCTTCACCGGGAACTCCCGCTCGGCGGTGGCCCTGCGTCGGCGGCGGTGCGTGTGGCCCGGGTGCAACCTGATCACCTGCGAGATCGACCACCGCATCGCCTGGGTCGATGGCGGTCTCACCGATGTGGCCAACGCCGATCCACTGTGTCGGAGTCACAATCGGGTGAAGGTGCGTGGCTTCGTCACCCACTACGACGAGTGCACTCGCTCCACATATGTCATACGACCGGATGGTCGCCGCATGGTGCCCGTCTAACGAAGGTCAGGCCATTGGCCCGCGACCGTTTCGAATGGGAAGTACTCGACTGCGCTGCGACTGAACCGAGTCGCTCAGCGGTTCATGAAGGCGTCAGCGGCCACGCCGAGGGCCGCTGCCACTCGCATGTCGAGTGCATCGTCGTCGACCCGAATTTCGTAGGTGTCCTTGATCTTCATGTTGGCGCGATTGATGTGTCCGACGGATCGGCCCGTGGCATCGAGAATGCTGAACTGCACGCGGAAGAGCCAGGGAATGTCGGTGACCAGACCGACGATGCGGCGGGCGATCGCCTTTCCCTGGCTGGTCTCGGTGACCGTCCATTGGCCAGCCGGTGTCTCGACGCGATAGGTGGAACGCCCGAGGGAGGCGCGGAAATCCTTGGTCATGGTGCCGAGGGACGCACCGTTGCCGTCGGCGATGTCATACGTGGCGGCGAGCTCGATCGCACTGCGAGCCTTGATCGTGAACCAGAGACTTGCGCCGTCAGCGCCCACACACTTCACTTCTTCCTTGAGTTTCATGCGGGCCTGCTCGATCGTGCCGAGGGGAGTGCTCTGGCCGTCGATTCGCGACAGGTGCCAGATGTTCTTCATCACGGTGAGTTTCTGAGTCAGGTCGAGGGTGTAGCCCATGGGAGAAGTGTAGGAGGGGACGATTGAAGGTTTCCGACGGGTAACCATGGCCGGCTCGCCTCTGAACCCCTAAGGTCGTCGTCATGGCCTCCTCCGTATCGCTGCTCCACGAACTCGAGCCGGAGGTCGAACGACTGCTCGAACGTCATCTGGAGAAGACGAAGGAATGGTTTCCACACGAAGTCGTTCCCTATGAGCGCGGCCGCCGACACGAAGCTCACGAGTGGTCGCCGTCGGATGCCGATCTCGACGGAGCGTCGATCGACGACGCCGTTCGATCGTCGCTGGTCGTGAATCTTCTCACCGAGGACAATCTGCCCTACTACTTCCGCACGGTCGAGAACGTGCTCGGCGCCGACGGTGCGTGGGGTGAATGGGTGCGACGTTGGACCGCCGAAGAAGGTCGTCACTCGATGGCGATCTACGGCTACCTCATGACGACGCGAGCCGTCGATCCGGTGGCGCTCGAACGTGATCGCATGGCTCAGGTGTCGGGTGGAAACGTACCGTCACCGGAAAGTGCCCACGATGCTCTCGTGTACTTGTCGCTGCAGGAATTGGCGACTCGCATCGCTCATCGGGCGACGGGCGTGATGATCGGTGATCCGGCGGGGGAGCGTGTGATGTCGCGCGTCGCCGCCGACGAAAATCTGCATCACCTCTTCTATCGAGATCTGGCCACCGCGGCCTTCGCCGTCGAACCCGACGAGATGATGGCAGCCGTGCAACGGCAGGTCGCCGGATTCGAGATGCCCGGAGCGGGAATTCCCGGATTCGCCGCACATGCCCGTCGCATCGCCGCAGCCGGCATCTACGACCTCGCCGTGCACTATCAGCAGATCCTCGTGCCGGTCGTACTGCGTCAATGGGCGGTCGAGACGATGTCGGGACTCGGCGAGCTCGGCAACCGGGCTCGCGAAGCACTCATGAGTCGTCTGGAGCGCAGTGCGCGCGTGGCCGAACGCCTGCTCGATCGGCGCGCGTCAGGTGTCATCACTGCCTGAATGTGGGCGACCGTGACCAGGAGGTCGACATGACAGCGCGCATCAGATTCGTCGTCGTCAGCTCGTTGCTGATCGTTGCCGCGGCCTGTGGGGGATCCGACGACTCGGTGACACCGCCGTCGGCTGGCACGGCATCCCCCGAGAGCGACGCCCCGTCGTCTCTCGAGAGCGATGACATCCCGATCGTGAACACCTGGGTCGGTCCGCCCGCTGACACCTCGAAGTTGCCGATCGGAACCTCGTACGTCTCATTGACTGGACCGGCGATCGGCGGGTTGTACGCGTGCGACGGAGCGAATCCCGCCGGCGGAGGAGCGCACGCCGCCGGCCCATGGCTCGACGAGGCGGCCGGTACGTGGGATGTCTCGAAGAAGGTGTCGGTTCAGGGCGAGGTTTCGTGGCCGATGGCGTCGTATTCCGAAGAGATCGTCGACGGAGCGCGACAGATCATCAGCAACGGACTTCCCGTCGGCGAAGTGACCGGAACATTTCCCGTTGCCGCCGACGATCCGGCCTTCGCCTTCGATCGCAACCCCAATCGAATCGCGACGAACGATGTGACGATTTCGCTACCCCTCACTCCACAACGAGCCGAGACACCGACCTGTCTCGGCAAGGGGCGGGTCGGAATTCTGAAGAACGGCGTTTCTTTGTTCGCGTCTCTGGACGAGCTCAATCGAGACGCCGTTGCCTACGAGACACAAGACAAGTGCGATGGCCATCCTCAGCAAACGAGCGAATACCACTACCACGACGTTCCGTCCTGCATTCGCGATGCTGCGCAAGGCCCATCGACCGTGGTCGGCTTCGCGTACGACGGATTCCCTATCGTCGTGGAGCGTGATGCGAACGGTGATCTGCCGACCAACGCCGATCTCGACGAGTGTCACGGCCGCACGTCGATGATCGAATTGGATGGCGAGCGGATCGAGACCTATCACTACTCGGCAACTCGGGAATTTCCCTACTTCATCGGCTGTTTCGCGGGGACACCGATCTCGTGAATCGGAGCAATCCGGTTCTGGTAGGTGCAGGATCGGCTCGCCGACTTCGTGGCGATGTGGTTGCTCAGGTCGTGGGAAACTCCAGCGCTCCCTCGACCTCGCCGTCGATCACTCGTCCGGTGGGCTCGAAGCCGAGTCGCTCGTAGAAGGGAGCGGGCCCACCTCGTCCCTCGACCCAACTCGTCAACAAGCGCGTACAGCCCTCCGAGTGGAGATGCTGGACGAGTTGACGGAGCGCTGCGTCGCCAATGCCACGTCGTTGATGCTTCCGGTCGATGAGAAGACGCCAGAGGTACGGATCGGGATGAGCGGGCGTGACTGCCGCCAACATCAAGAATCCGACCGGTTCGCCGTTGGCCACGATGCCGCGCATCCACGGCACCACGGGCGAACCGTCGATCTCTTCGGGGAACAGGGCGTCACGGAACGAAGCCCACATCGGTGCCACGAACGTCTCCTGCGAACGGTGCACGGCGAGACGGGAGAACGGGCCCACCGTCGTCGGACCGAGTTCGACGAGCGACACCTCGGTCACCTTCGGACGCTCCGCCACCCATGCGAGTCGGTCCTCGCGCAGCAGGCTGTAGCTCAGATCGTCGACCCACGTTCCCCGGACCAGTTCGGCCTGTCGCGCCAGGCCCTCGAAGACGAAACCCACGTGCTCGAGGACTCGCAACGACGGCGTGTTTGCCGGATCGAGGTTCGCGACGACACGATGAACCTCGGTCGCGCCGAAGAGTGCATCAACCAACCCGCCGAGTGCTTCGGTGGCGTAGCCGTGTCCGTGGTGAGCAGCCGCGATCGTGTAACCGACCTGCGCGACACGACCATCAGCGATGATGCTCACTGCCACGTCTCCGATGACCACGCCGTTGCGTTCGACCGCCAACTGCACCCAGTCCTCCGGTGGAAGGTCGTCGAGATCAGCCTGGTGTGCGAGCATCTCCGACGCCCGCGATGCAGGGTACGGAAGTTCCCAGCTCTGGTAGCGGGCAACATCGGGATGATTGCGGTACTCGGTCAGAACCGTTGCGTCGCTTGGCCGCATCATGCGGATGACCAGTCGTTCGGTGCGAATCGGCAGAAGGGGCACACCAGAGTTGTAGCCGACGAAGCAACCAATGGCGTGGGAACGAATCGACGGTCGGCTCTGACCTGATGCGACGCCCCACGGGTGGTGGGCGTCTTCACGCCGTCGAGAGGTGGCAGGTACCCTTTCGAGGCGAGAGAACCGAGTCGTCAACCGTCATGGTTCGTCCATGTCGGAGGCGGAGTCGGAACCCTCCCTGCCTCCGTAGCTCAGTGGATAGAGCAACGGTTTCCTAAACCGCAGGCCGCAGGTTCGATCCCTGCCGGGGGCGCCAGCAGAGATCGAACCAGCAACGTCTTACGGAGTTCCGTTCGCTCCGTTGGTGGCACTTCCGCCGCCGTTAGCAGACGCGATACCGCGTGTGCCTCCGGACCCTCCGGCCGAACCGCCGTTGCCACCGTTGCCACCGTTTCCACCGACTGATGAACCCTGTGCGTCTCCGTTGACCACGCTGTTGCCTCCGGCTCCACCGTTTCCGCCAGCGCCGTTGGTGGACGCTCCTCCGTTCGCACCATTGCCACCGGTTGCGACTGCAGCTCCGCTTCCGGTCGCTTGGGCCAATCCTCCGACTCCACCGAGACCGCCGTTCCCGTTGGTCGACGTTCCGCCGGCACCGCCATCGCCTCCCTCTGCAACGGCGGCTGTTCCCGTCGAGGTCGCTGCACCACCAGCACCTCCGGCTCCACCGTTACCGCGTGCCGACGAACCTCCGGCTCCGCCGTTGCCACCGAGCGCCCGACCGTTGGCGGTCGCGACGTTCGCAGCACCACCAGCTCCACCGAATCCACCGTCTCCGGCCGCGCCGGCGATACCCGCGACACTCGCAGCGCCGAGCCCGCTGCCAGGCGAACCACCCACTCCTCCAGCTGAGCCACCGTTGCCGCCCGCTCCTCCGTGACCGGCCTGGACGTTGTCGACCGACGATGTACCACCGCTAGCGCCAGGAGCACCGTCACTCGCGTCGCCACCGTTCCCACCGGCACCGTTCGTCCCGCCGTTTCCAGCCGATCCGCCGGATCCGCCATCGCCACCGTTGGCGCCGTTGCCTCCAGCGCCACCGTTACCGGTTGGCGCGGCGAGTCCACCTGGCCCGGGCGTTCCGCCGTTGCCGCCGGATCCACCAATTCCACCGGTCCCGGACGCCGAGAGTCCGCCGGGTCCTCCGTCACCACCCTCGCCACCGCGACCGCCTGCGGCACCGGAGGGGTTGGCGCCAGCTGCGAACCCAACGCCACCAGGACCACCTGCGCCTCCGTGTCCACCGTTTCCGCCGGCTCCAGCGACGCCACCGGGTGCGTTTCCACCGATGCCGCCGCTACCACCGGCTCCGCCGTTGCCACCCGCCGTCGCCGCAGAGTTCGCTGTCGCGTTCGCCCCCGGACTTCCGGAGTAGCCGTTGCCACCGTTGCCACCGTTGCCGCCGTTGCCAGAAAGCCCGGTCGAGCCAGACGTTCCTCCGGTACCGCCTGATCCGGCCGAGCCGCCGAGGCCTGGCACTCCCGGGACGCCACCGTTTCCGCCGGTGCCACCGGTCGTGTTTTGGCTGGTTCCCGTTGCGCCGACACCCCCCGCGCCACCGGTTCCACTGTTTCCGCCGTTTCCGCCGTTGCCGTTGGTGCCGTTGGTGCCGGCTCCGGCTGCGACTCCCGGGTTTCCGCCGGTGCCACCATTTCCGCCCGCTCCGCCCGTTCCGCCATCACCCGCCACGACTGTTGGGTCGATGGACATCCGGCCGACTCCGCCCGTGCCGCCGACGCCACCGGTTCCGCCGGTACCACCATCGCCGCCGTTGCCGATCAGGGTTCCACCGTTTCCACCGTCTCCGCCGGTTCCACCGGTCGCTCCGTTTCCTCCGGTTCCACCGTTGGGGCTCAGAAGGGTCCCGCTTTGTCCCGTCGCGCCCATCGCTCCGACGACTCCCGTGCCGCCGTTGCCGCCATTGCCGACCAGACCCGCATCGCCACCGTCACCGCCGGCGAAACCGTCGCCGGCGTCACCAAGAAGGCCACCCCCGTCTCCGCCATCGCAGGGAGCCGTCGTGCATGCGCCAGTGAACGAGGTGTACGTGTAACCGACTCCGAAGATCGCACCTGCATTCGGACTTGCAGCGGTGCCGTTCTCGACCAAGTTGAGTCCCGCACAATCGGGCAACTGAGTCTGGGCGCGCTGTTCAAAGATGGTCACGACCTGGAACTTCGTGTTGGTCTGTGAGACTTGCTGGTAGTCGTTGACGGTCGGCAGCCACGCGGTGATCGCCGCGGCGCACTGGGCCAAGCGCTGACCGATCGGCACCGGTCCCGGACCGACCGGGGCGAGGGTCGTGGTGGTCGTTGTTGTTGTCGTCGTCGTGTCGACGACCGACGTGGTCGGCGCGTCGGTGATGCATTCGGCCGTCGAGTCGACACTCACGATGCCGATGAGGGCCAAAGGAACGACCGCGAACAACGACGTTCGCTGGAACGAAGTGCGGATCGACCGGATGGCCAGAACACCGAACACGAGCATGAAGAGGCCCACGATCAGAAGCGACGAGTCACTTCCGGTGACGGGCAGTTCGCAGACGACATTTCCCAGCAAGGGCCACCTCTTTCACAGATCTGGGCGAACTGTACTTAGACCGAAGTTCCAGTCCGAAATCGACACCGGGCTACTGTGCGCCCATGAGCGACATCACAGCCCTGAACGTGGAGTTCCTGTTCCACATGCACGCGACTCTCGACGCCCCGGTGGTGATCCCGAACGGACCTCAGGGCACTCGGGTGATCGTCGGGGTCACTGGCGGCACGGTCACCGGACCCAAGGTCAACGGCACAGTGGCTCATCTCGGGGCGGATTGGCTCACCCTGCGGGCCGATGGGACGGCGCAGCTCGACGTGCGGGCGTTGATCACCACCGATGACGGCGCGGCGATTCACATGCACTACCTCGGTGTGATGGCACCGGGCGAGGCCGGCCCACGCATCATCACCGCACCGCTCTTCGAAGCCGGCGACGAGCGCTACACATGGATGAACGGCGTTCAAGCCGTGGCCATCGGTGCGCCGGGCGCCAACACCGTCGATTACGACGTGTATCGAGTTCTCTGACGAACCCATGGGGTCGTACCCGAAGCACGTCAATCACGACCTCGGTCCGATGACGTGTCCGGTCGATCTCGCGTCGGTGGATCTCTTCGGCGCTGGTGCGCAGGAGCACTGGTACGAGATGTACGAGATCCTGCACCGTGATGCGCCGGTGTTGCGCATCCCTGGTGGTGGACTGCGCCCGGGAACCGATGCCTACGTGTTGACCAAACACGCCGACATCGCCGCCGTGGTGAAGGATCCGGAGCGTTTCATCGTCATGGGTCAGCGGAGAGTCGGGGACTGGGCCGACGAGGGCTTGACGGTCGAGCAGGTGTACGAGAAGTCGCGAAACTTGATGACCGCGTCGATGGTGTCGTTACGGCCCACCCAGGAGATGTACATCAAGCATCGAAAGGAGCTCACCGACCCGTGGGTGGGCACCGGTGCACATCGACACCGAGAGATGATCACACGCCTCGCCAACGATCTGCTCGACGAGTGGATCGACGACGGAGCAGTGGAGTTCATCAGTCGATTCGCGCGCCCGTTGCCGCAACGGGTGTTCGCCACGATCATGGGTTTCCCGTTCGAAGACATTCCGCGACTCGCGGCCTGGGGTGACGCCATCGTCACGCCGTTCGTGCATGGCACCGGTCTCAAGCACGAACTCTCACCCGATCAGATCGCCGACATGCTCGCTCGACTCGAAGGTTTCCAGGAGTACATCCAGGAGCAGGTGCGCGCCAAACGTGCCGATCCCCAGGACGACATGGTCAGCTTCTTGTGCGACGTTCACTACGAGGCACTCGACCGCAGACTGACCGATCTCGAGATCGCCGGAATCGTGCACGCCATGATCATCGGTGCCCTCGAGACGACGCAGTACGCCCTCGAAGAACAGGCGCAGTTGTTGTGTGAGAGTCCCGAACTCTTCGCATCGCTCCGTCAGGATCGTTCGAAGTTGCGCGCTTTCACCGAAGAGGCACTGCGTCTGCGGTCGCCCACGCACGGGCTCTCCACGCGTATGACGTCGCGTGACGAGGTGTTCCAGGGGGTCGACGTTCCAGCCGGCTCGTTGCTCCATCTGCGATTCGCCGCCGCCAATGTCGACGCCGACGAATTCGAGTGTCCGTTCGATCTCGACCTCGATCGTGACGGGCTCACGCGACATCTGGCGTTCTCGGCCGGGCCGCGCGTGTGTCCGGGCGCCAACCTGTCGCGTATCGAACAACAGGTGGCGTGGGGAGTACTGCTCGACCGGCTCGAATCGATCGAGTACGACGACGGCAACGACTGGTTGCACCAGCCGGGCATCATGCTCGGAACCCTCACATTGAACCTGCGGTTCGAGAAGGCGAAGGAGCCCCTTGCTCTCGGTATCGGCCGCTCGTCCGGCTGATCTCGGAACCTTTTGTGTCAGATACGTTGTCACAATGAGCTCTGACAAGCCGGTGAAGTTGATCGACCACATGCGCGGTGTGCGCTACGGAGAGGTGCTCGCCGTCTTCGAACGTGATGGTGGCCTGCAGGCCGAGGTGTACGGAACGCAATTGCTGAACGACTGTCCGGCCGAGCTGTGGGACACGCTCGTCGCCGACGACATCGCGGCCGAGATGGGGGCGTTGTACGTCAAGTTGAACGGGCCGCGCCACTGGGTGCTCGATGGTCTCGGTTCGAAGGTCGCGCCCATCGAGCCCGTGCTTCGCGAGTTCAACGGACTGCTCATGCGGCGTATCGCCGTGGTCGATCTGGGGCAGGTGTCAGGTTCAGTCCCGTACACACGCCGGCACGTCGATCGTGGTGCGCAATTTTTCTGGGACGCCGGTACGAAGGTCTACGAACTCGTCGATGCGGACGGCACGGAGTACACGATGCAGGCGTTGTGCATCGGTGTCGACCCCACCATGAGCGACGAGGGCGCTCTCGACTCTCTGGGTGATCGCCTTGCTCTGCCCGATGGCTGGTCGTATCGGGTGCGGGTGCTCGATGATGATGCCGTCAGCGACACCACCGGCAAGGTGGCTGTCGTGCTGCAGGACGAGTTCGAGAACTCCTACACCATCGTCGACTGACCGGACGGTCGACGACGCCACAGGATCAGGGTGATCCAGGCGGCGGTGAATCCGCGCACCGTCCACGCCAGTGTCCGAATCAGGTCGGCGTTCATGAGGCGGTCGTGCACCTCGGGGTCGAAACCGTCCGCGAGTTCGCCGTGGGCAGGGGCCGACCAGAGTCCGCTGACGAGAAGTACGACACCCATGGCCGCTGCGCCGATCACGGCTGGTGGAAGTACTCGACGATCGCGAGTCGCGAGCGCTGTGAACAGGATCGCCGCGGCGGCGATCCCTTCGACGGCCCACGGCACGAGGAGAACCTTGCCGATGCGGTCGACGTGCGCGGCCTGGAACGCGACGTAGGTGGCATCGCCGACCTCGGCGAAGAGGGGATAGTGCACGAAATGAATCGTCCAGATCAATCCGACCATGAACCAGGTGGCAGCGAGATGGACGAACACCACGACGGGGGAGAGTGGGCGAGTCACGAGTCGAGAGTAGGGCGTTGTCGTGGTGGCACCACACCTGGGCGACCTACCATCCGCTCGTGGGCAAGAGTGGTGGCATGTTGGTGGTCGACGACGACCGTTTCACGGCATCACTGCTCGCCGAATCGCTGGTGGCGATCGGTTGGCCGGTCATCGGGCCGGCCTTCGACGTGGCCGGGGCATTGGCTCTGGCCGAGCAGCAGACCGAACTTGCCGCTGCGCTCCTCGATCTCGATCTCGGACCCGGACCCGACGGCATCGACATCGCGGTCTCTCTTCGAAACCGCTTCCCGGACATCGGACTGGTTCTTCTCACGGCGTATCGCACGCCGAGGCTCTTTCGGCCCGAGCGTTACGAAGTCCCGATCGGGGTTCGGTTGGTGTCGAAGGCCGACGTGCGCAACGTCGCACTACTCGACGCCGAGCTGAAGGCGGCCATCGCCGCGCCACATGCCATCAATCCCGGAGCCCTCTCGCCGGCGGTCACCGTCGATGGTGTTCAGTTGACCGATCGGCAGGTACTGATCATGCGCCTGGTGGCCGATGGTCTGTCGAACTCAGCGATCGCCGAACGGGTCGGAATCGCCGAAGCATCAGTGGAGAAGGCAGTGGCTCGTTTGATTCGGCGCTTGGGGCTGTCCGGGGAACGCGACGCCAATCCGCGGGTGTTGCTCGCACGGACGTACGACGACATGGCCCGACCCCGTCGATGACAGGTTCTCTCGCGACCAACTCCTTCGCGGAGCGAATCGGCGGTCGATGGGCGGTGTCCGTCCGCGGTTTCGTGATCACCGCCAGTATCGGTTTGGCCGGAACGGCAGCTGAACTCGTGCGTCTGCCTCGTGATGACTGGTTCGTGTTGATCGCTGCGACGGTGTTGGCCTTCGGCGTCGTCGCCGTCACGGCTGGCCTGTTCCACCACACTCGGTGGTCCGATCGACGAGTCCGGCCGATTCCGACGTTCGAAGTACTCGCCATGAACACTCTGTCCGGACTTCCTCCGGCATTGGCGTTCGCGGCGACGTACTACTGGTTCGAAGTCGGACCGTCGATGGGCCCTGTCGCTGGTCTCGTCGCCTATCCCGCGATCTCGCTCTGGGCCAGTACCAGTGTGATCGTGTACCTCGATCTGGTCGATCGCGCGAGGGTGCTACGCGCTCGGGTGGTCGACGAGCACGCGACGGCCCTGCGGATCCGAGGTCAGTCGCTCGCAGCCGTTGATCGCTTGAAGGCGCAGATCGATGCCATCGTCGACCCTGCGATGCGTCACTTGCGCACCGTGACTTCTGCGGTCGGTCCGTCCGAGGTCTCGGCGGAGATTCGTCAGGTCGTCGAAGACTCGGTTCGCGAAGTCAGCCACGAATTGTGGCGAGATGTCGACGTTCCGCACAGTCGCATCGGGGCACGCGAGGTGTTGGGTGAATTCGTGCGTCGTCCGCGATTTCGACCGTGGCCGATGATCGGAATCGCCGTCGTGTTGCCGCTCTTCGACAGCGAGCGTCGAGATGGTTGGAACACCTTCGTCATCGGCGGAATCGGTGTACTCGCTCTGTACGTCGAGTGCCGGGTCGCCAATCGGTTCCTGCGCCGGTGGCCGAAGTGGCGGGCACCGGTGGTCACCGCCACGATCGCCGTTTTCGTGGTCCAGTCGATCGTGATCGATCGCATCGCCGTCGGTTGGGGTCACGAGCCGAATGGCTTGAGTTTCGGATCGCTCGTCGCTCTCACCCTTCTTCTGGTCGTCGTATCGTCGACCTTCGGTTCGTACCGTGACCTCGACGATCGCCGCGCGACGGCCATGGCCGCCGACATTCGAGCCGATCGTTTGGACGCCATGGCGCAAGCCAAACTCGTGTCCGACGAGACACGTCGACTGGCGGCCTTGCTCCACGGACGGGTGCAATCGCGTCTGCTCGGCTGTGCCATGGCCATCGAATTCGCGGGCGACGATCCTCAGGCGCTGCAGTCCGCTCTCGACCGGACGTCGACGGTGCTCGCCGACGACTGGCATGCGATCGAGTCGACCGGTGACGAGTCAGGAGGAGAGTCGATCCTCGATGCGCTCGTGACCTGGAACGGTTTGGCTCGCATCGAGATCTCCGGAGATCGCCGGCTCTTGGCCTCTCATGATGTCGACCTCGTCACAGTCGTCGAAGAACTGGTTGCCAACGCGGTTCGACACGGTCGGGCCCGTCACGTCGACGTGGGTGTCGAACAGGACGGCTCCGATGTGGTGGTCACGGTGCTCGACGACGGCGCGGGCGGAGAGATGGCGCGCCCCGGTCTCGGTACGGCTCTTCTCGACCGCGTGGGATCCGTCGATCGACGGATGAACCCGAACGGGTGGTCGGTGACGGTGCGTGTCAGAAGATGTACACCGAGTTGATGGCTCGATCCACGACGACGAGATCCCCTTCGGTGGCTGCTTGGGCCGTGATGATGATCAATGCGTTGTATCGCCCGTCGAAGAAGGCTCCAGCAATGAAGACATTCGGCGCCCCTCCGCAATCGCGATACAGGGCATAGAGACCGGTCGCGTAGGTCGCCTCGTATTCCGACACGCCTTCGAACAGACAGTTCTCGCTGAGGTCGAGAGCATCTTGGATGAAGCCCAATGTCTTGTCGATGTCCGATGTCGTGAGCCCGGGGGCGACGATCACTTCGATCCCCGGTTCGTCCCAGTACGACGCGTAGGCATCCATGCTCGGCGCGGCCGCGAGTCGAGGCCACTGATCACCGAGGAAATCCCACAACTCGTCGTCCCGCTCGTTCCACGAGGTCGGGATTTCGACTTCGAATGTTCCGGTTTCGTCGGTGACGAATTCGTACTCGAACTCGTCGGCGGCGGTTCCGCCGCTCACCTCTCCGGCGATCGTCGCTTCGAGTTCGAGCGGTCGGTTCGGATTGTTGAGTTCTCCCACCAGAATTTCGCCCGTGTCGAAGCGAAGAACTCGGATCTCGATCGCACGATCAGTTCCCTGCGTGCGAAGAACGTCGCAGTAGCCGGCTTTCGTCGGACCACCCAACTCGTTGAAATCGTCGTTGGTCACGACGTCGCGACCAGCGAGTGTCAACACGATGTCACCCGCCTTGATACCGAGGTCACTCGCCGAACTGCCGGCACGGACGCCGCTGACCCACAGGCCGGACACGTTCTCGCCGGCGACGGCGATGCCGTTGAGTCCGATCGAGTCCTGGTCGTTTCCGTCGGACATGGTCGACACCACGTCTTGTGCGAGAGGGGCCGGGATCGCATAGCGACGACGGACGCCGCCACCACCCGGATCGGCGCTGGCGAAATGCACCCCGACCACACGAGCGTCGTCGGTGATGACCGGCCCGCCGGAATTTCCACCCTCGGTCGTGGCATCGTGCTCGATCGAATAATCGAGAGACGCCCACTCCCATTCTCCGAAGGATTCGGCCTTCACGACCGAGCCTCGGCTGATCGAGTACTCCGGATCGCCGAGGGGGAAACCAGCGGCCCAGATGTCGGTACCCGCAGTCACGGGTTCGTCGGCCCAGCGCAGATAGGGATAGTCGTCACCTTCGAGATCGAGAACTGCGAGGTCGTTGCATTCCGACACTCCGAGGATCCTCGCATTGACGGGGCGGTCCTCCCCAGCGACGAAGACTTCGATCGAGCCAGCGCCTTCGACCACGTGCTGGTTCGTGACGACGAGTCCGTCGGAGCTGATGATGAAGCCCGAGCCGGAGCCGACTCCTGATTGATAACCGAACTCGGGATCGCGAAAACTTCCGGCCGCAACGATGCGCACGACGGCGCGCTCGGCGTCCTCCTTCGCCGTGATCGCCCCACCACTCGCCGACGCCGGTGCGGATCCCGACGACGCGCTGGAATCCGAGGGTCGGCTCTGCTCCGACGACGACGAACTGCCACCACAGGCGGCGAGGAGCAACGCTGACGCAACGGTCAATGCTCCGACGTTTCGATGAATCTTCATGCCGATGCCCCTTCCGGTCGGCGAACGTCATGTTCATGACTCGACCTACATCTCATAGTGTCAGATGTAGAAGGTTCGGGCAACCGATCGATCCGATACGGTCGAAGAATGCCGATCAAGAGCCGAGCCCGTAGTGCCCGGTCGGTGGATCGGGATGCTCAGATCCTGGACGCTGCGTTGGTCGAGGTGGCGACGTCCGGATTGGACGGTCTCGGGATGCACGCCGTGGCGCGACGGGCGGGTGTCACGGCCGGAACGGTGTATTCGCGGCACGAGACGGTCGGAGAACTGGCCGTCGCCGTCTGGCTCGAGCGAGGTGAGCGGGCACTGATCGGTCTCCTGGCCGAATCCCTGACGGTGGCCCTCGACGGGGGCGACCCGAGCCGTCTCGTCGACGAAATTCTGGAACGCCGCGCCGACGTCCTGGTCGGCCTCGAGATCGTCGCCGTGGCTCGACGACACTCCGAACTAAGTGAGGTCGTGAACCCGTCGGTGTCGGCGTTGTTGCGGTGGAACGAGTTGGACTCCGTCGAGCGATCCGCGGTCGCCTTCGTCGTCGGGCTCACGTTCGGCGCCCTGCTGCACGGTGGCCCGACCGCACCCGATCGAACGGCATGGACGGCGATTCTCGGCCTGGTTCGGTATGCACTCGACCAGCCCGTCCCGACGATGCCACCGTGGACGTCACGACCCGGCAAACCCGTTCGCTCGACGACGAACGATCCCCTTCGGGACTCGTTGATCGATGGTGCGTGTGAGGTGATCGGACGAGTCGGATTCGTCTCGGCCACCAATACACGCATCGCGCGACGGGCGGGACTGACATCGGGAGCCGTGTACACGATGTATCGATCGAAGGACGAGCTTCTCGTCGATGCCATCGACGTGTTGCTCGGCGGGGCGATCGACGACAACGACATGCTCACCGACGAACTGTCGGATGGGCAGCGCATGAGTGACGCGGCGGCTCACCTACTGAACCGTGGCGGGGGTGACGATCGTCGCCCGTGGTTGAGGTTTCGACTCGAGACGTACGTCTCGGCCCGATACCGACCGGATTTCGCCACGTTGCTCGATCGTCTCCACCGTGAAGGCCAGAGCCGTTACGAGTCGATGCTCGCTCCCGCGGGGGTCGTTCCGGCCGTCGCACACTTGGTGGGGCTGGTCGGTCAGGCGATCCCACTCGGGTTGGCCGTCCTCGATGCGTTCGTCTCCGACGTCGAGCGCATCGACTTCCGGCCCGTCACGGTGCCGTTGTTGGGAGCCGTTGCCCAACTCGGTCGGCGAGGTTGAGAAGTTGCTTGCGCACCATGACACCGTCGCCTGGGCCGAGGACGAATCGTTCGAGTAACCGGCCGCCGGGCAGGTTCAATCGGATACGAACACGCGTCACGAGCCGAGTTCCCTCGGGAATCGCGCGCACGTCGTAGGCCAGGACGAACTGCACTCGGTTCCGAGTCGTGTCACCGCGACCGACTCGTAACACGAACGCATGTGGGGGTTCGACGACAGTGGCTTCGAACGACATCGGCCCGGCCGGAATTCGCGATCCTGAGTCGACGTCTTGCCACGCGGGGTCGATCACCGTTGCACTGCGTCGACCGAGATTGTCGAGCCAGTCGTAGCTGTACCAACCGGCGCGACGAAAGCCCATCTGACGCAACCACGGAAAGACCTCGACGGGGGGAGCGGGCAGAGTGATGCACCGAGTCGCCACGACTCGCGCGTCGGGACAGAGATCGTCGCCGACCACCGGGCCGTTGATCTCGTCGGGGGTCGCTCCCCAGTTCTGACGAAGCATCGACGAGTCAGTCGACGTCGACGCCGCGGGCAGCACGCACCTGATCGACCTCGGTGCGCACGTTGCGGATCAGCCGATCCACGTATGAATCGGACAGGAACAACATCGTGTCGGGATGCTCGAAGCCGAGGGCGCGGCTGGCCGGATGGTGACCGGTCATCCAGGTGGCCAGGCCGAGACAGGCCAGCGCGAGATAGGCGGTGAGGTCGACCAGTTCGAAGACGTCGGCGTAGCCGAGTTCGGCCGGGAAGTTGTCGAGGGCGCGGTCGAGGTACATCCCGTAGATCGAGGTGTGCAGGCCGGCCATGTCGGCGATCGTGCAGGCCGCGACTCGCTCGGCGAGTTCACCTTGGAGCACTTCACCGACGGGATCGATGATGTACGAGTAGTTGATCATCGAGTCGATACCCGGATGCTGCGTCGTCCAGGCGACACGATGCACGATCCGGGCCCGCAGTTGCTCCTCCGGCGACAAGAGGGTCGTGAACGTGATGTGGTTCATCTCCGCCACCAACTTCTCGTGTTCGCGGACCACTGCCTCGGCGAGCAGACGCTCCCGACTCCCGAAGTGATAGTTCACGAGACTGGGGGAGATCCGGAGTTCCTTGCAGATTTCGCCCACCATGACCGCGCTCGGACCGTGAATGGCCAGAACCTTGGTCACGGCATCGAGAATCGCCTGACCGGAGTCGCCGTAACCGATCTCGTTCGACTGCTTCCCGGAACGCTTCGGCATGCCTCGACCCTACTTCAGCAGGGCGAATCCTTGACCCGCACCACGACACTCCGACCGTCCTCGGCGACGATTCCGATGTCGTAGTAGTCCTTGATCTGGCCGTTCGAGCCGCACTGTCCGAGGACCGACCACGACTTGGCGTATGGGAGGTAGGAGGCCAGGAGTCCGTTGGAACGTGAGCACGGCCGTTTCGGATCGCCATGGACGGATGTGTCGTACTCGTTGTACTGATAGAGACACACCGCCTTGATGCCGAGAGTGTTGGTACGCAGGTCGGGTGCCGAAGCTTCGACCATGATGCTGAACCGCGAGGGGTTGGTGCGACTCTGGTCGATCGAGTACTCGATGTCGGCCGGAGCGATCGGAGCCGCTGCATCGGTCGTCGGAGCGGCGGGAGCGGCATCAGCGGGCGGCGCGTAGACGGTTGCGTCCTCGATCGGGGCCTCTTCGGCCGGGGGAGCCTGCTCGACCTCGGCCTCGATCTCGTCGAGTTGGCCGTGCTCGCCACACGGCATGTACTGGTCACCCATCGGGTGAGCCCCGTCGCAACCGATGGCTTCGGCGGCCCGCTCGGCGTCCTCGGGCGTGCCGTACAAGCCGTCATCACTGATCTCCAGTGGGGCGGGAACGTCCTCGAGGGTGGTCACGCCTCCGTCGGTCGAACCGCCATCGGTCGAGGCACCATCGTCAGCTGCGGGCGATTCCGATCCGCCTTCGAGTTCGGCGATCTGTGCTTCCAGCTCGGCCAACTGACGCTCGAGATCGGCGTTGGCGGCTTCGGATGACGATAAATCGTCACCTCCGCAGGCGGCCAACACGAGGGCCGCCCCGGTGAGGACGGCAGCGAAGCGACGGCGAGAACGTGACATGAGGACCCCCTTGAATCGAATTCGCTTCAAGTCTACCACATGCCGACGAAACGACGACACCCCGCCCTGTCGGGCGGGGTGTCGTACCAGTTCGAGGCGGGTGACCCGCCAGGGATCTAGCGACGCTTGGCAGCGGCCTTGCGGGCCGGAGCCTTCTTGGCAACCTTCTTCGGAGCGGCCTTCTTGGCGGCAACCTTCTTGGCGGCAACCTTCTTGACTGCCTTCTTCGGAGCGGCCTTCTTGGCCACTGCCTTCTTGGCGACGGGCTTGGCCGGCGGGGCCGAGCGCTTGGTGTTGAGCTTGGGGGCCGGAGCGGCTCCGAGCGCGATGTCCTTGAAGCCCTTGAGCGCCGTGATCTTGGCGACGGTCTTGGCCTTCACCTTGATCGTCTCGCCGGTCGCTGGGTTGCGAGCCATGCGCGCGGGGCGCTTGATCTTCGCGAACTTGGCGAAGCCGGAAAGGTTGACGATCTCGCCCTTCGCAACAGTGGCCAGGATCACGTCGATGGTTCCCTCGACGAGCTTGGCCGCTGTCTTGTTGTCGACATCGGTGTGGAGTGCAACTGCCTGGATGAGTTCACGTTTCTTCATGCGGGGAAACCTAGTTCTCGACTGTCGGCAGGTGGTGGATACCCCATATTTTTCGGCTCGATTTGGATTTTTCGAATCGAGCGAGTCACCAGTGCCGGACCCAGGGCTCGTCGGAGGCGAACCCCCAACGGTGGTAGGCCTCGAACCAATCTCGGGCGATCGACAGGATCTGGTTCTCGGTCAGTGCGTTCAGGTCGCTGTCGACGTTGCCGATCACGCGGGTGGCGATCGCCGGATGCTTGTGCTGGAGGTGGGCGAGGAAGAGATCCTTGTAATCCCCTTTCCCTTCACCGTGACCGATGAGGAGGATCTCCGTCGCATCGGCGATCCGTTCGCTCACGTCCTCGAAGAATCGCGGATCCTTGTGGTCGGTGTCGTGACCACGATGGTGTTGCGACTGGTTCGTCTTGACTCGTTGTGCGGCTTCACTCGGACGATGGATGCGAAGGGGATCGGATCCTTTCGCGAGCCCACGTCGCCAGACGCGTGCTTCGTCCCGTGTGATCGCCACGACCATTGCTGTCATCGCATCAACGTACGGTCGTGTCGACGTCGTCGCCGACGACGTGTGTACTCGATTCGGCCGATCTCGTCGAACGACTACCCTGCGCGCGGGAGGTGCTCGTGAACGGAGCGGAAAGTCTTCTTCGCACACTCGTGGCGTCGGACGTCGAGGTGTGCTTCGCCAACCCCGGAACGTCGGAGATGCATTTCGTCACCGCTCTCGATCGCGCGCCAGGAATGCGTGCGGTGCTCGGATTGTTCGAGGGTGTCGTCACCGGAATGGCCGATGGGTACGGACGTATGGCCGGCAAGCCGGCTGCGACGTTGTTGCATCTCGGACCGGGTCTCGCCAACGGACTCGCCAATCTGCACAATGCGCGACGGGCGTCGACCCCGATCGTCAACGTGGTCGGAGATCATGCGACGTCGCATGCTCAATTCGACGCGCCGCTCGCGTCCGACATCGTCGGCTTCGCTCGACCGGTGTCGACATGGGTGCATTCGTCGGCGAGTGCGCACACCGTCGCTGCCGACGCCGCGCGTGCCGTGGCGGCAGCACGGCAGGCTCCGGGAGGAATCGCAACTCTGATCCTTCCGGCCGACGTCGCGTGGAACGACGCGAGCGAGCCGGCCCGAGCCCTTCCCGTGAACGGGCCGGCCGGTGTGGCCGATTCGATCGTCGACACCGTGATCGACGCGTTACGCAGAACGGGTGGTCCCTCGACCGCGATTCTCATGCGTGGCGACGCGTTGCTCGAACGCGGACTCGACGCAGCGGGTCGAATCGCGGCTGCGACGGGTGCCCGACTGCTCTGCGACACTTTCGCGCCGCGACTGCAACGAGGAGCGGGCCGCGTGGCGGTCGATCGCCTGCCCTACTTCGCCGAGCAGATCGTCGAGACGATGTCGAACGTCGAGCATCTGATCCTCGTCGGGGCGAAAGCACCGGTGTCGTTCTTCGCCTACCCGGACAAACCGAGTTGGTGCACCGCTCCGGGTACTCGCATCACGTATCTGAGTCATCCGCACGAAGACGGTGTCGGGGCGCTCGAGGCGGTGGCGGCGGCCTTCTCGGCGTCGGTTTCACGCGTGTCGCTCGACGTTCCCGACGAACCCAGTGGACGACTCGACCAGTTCTCGATCGGTCGAATCGTCGCTCGGCATCTGCCCGAGAACGCGATCGTCTCCGACGAGGCGGCGACGAACGCGGTCGGCCCCGGTCTCGCTCTCGCAACGGCCCGCCCGCACGATCATCTGTCGCTCACCGGCGGTTCGATCGGACAGGGTCTTCCGGTCGCCGGTGGTGCGGCGGTGGCCTGCCGCGACCGAAAGGTCGTGTGTCTGCACGGCGACGGTGGCGCGATGTACACCGTCCAGTCGTTGTGGACGCAGGCGCGCGAGAACCTCGACGTGACGACGGTGATCTTCTCGAATCGCGCCTACGCGATCCTGCGTGTCGAGATGGCGCGCACTGGCGCACAGGAGCTCATGCGGGAAGGAGATCGTCAGGCGCTCGACATGTTCGATCTGTCGCGACCCGATCTCGACTGGGTGCGTATCGCCGGCGGTTTGGGTGTCGACGCCGTTCGTGCGACGACCGCCGAGGAGTTCTCTCGGGAGTTCGCCTCGGCGATGGCGCAGCGTGGGCCGCGCCTCATCGAAGCGGTGATCTGAACCGCCTCACGGGAGTTCGGCGACCATGTCCTTCAGCCAGGCGGGCAAACGAACCGGTCGCCCGTCGCGGTTCACGCAGGCGTGGGAGGTGGAGGCGGTCGACGCCACGACGTTTCCGACGGTGAGCAGATAGTCGATGGTGAAAGTGGCCCGGGTGGCGCCCGAGACCACGAGGTGGACGGTCACGACGTCGTCGAAACGAAGTGGTTGCCGGTAGGCGACGTGGGCCTCGAGGACCGCGTAGTCGACACCGTCGGCCCGTTCGGCGTCGTAGGGATGACCGATCGACCGGAGGTACGCGACTCGGGCCTCTTCCAGGTAGGGGAGGTAGCGGCTGTGGTGGACGATGCCCATGGCATCGGTTTCGGCGAAGCGCACCCGGACGTCGTGCCGGAAGACGAAGTCGTCGGGGCGGGTCGAAATGTCCCGAGTCACGGCTCGAACGTAGTCCGTGCGAGCAAACTTCGCTTCGTTGCCGTAGGGTGGAGATGTCGGGCACGGAGCCCGTCGTTCCAACAGAAATGAGTACCGCCGTGGCCATCGGCACCGTCAAGTTCTTCAATGCAGAAAAGGGTTACGGGTTCATCTCCCGCGAGGACGGCCCGGACGTTTTCGTCCACTTCTCCCAGATTCAGTCCAAGGGTTTCCGCACCCTCAACGAGGGTCAGTCGGTCGAGTTCGAAGTCGGACCGGGCCGCAAGGGCGACGAAGCCCGCGACGTTCGCCCCCTCTGACAGTTCTCTGACGCCTCGAGCGTCGTCATCTGGTCGCGATCGGCGCGACCGTGGCCTGCAGGAACTCGACGAGATCGCTCGGAGCGATCTCGATATCGAGTCCTCGTCGGCCGGCCGACACGAAAATCGTCGTGTGGCTCGCGCACGTCTCGTCGACGACCGTCGGTAGCCGACGGCGCTGTCCGAACGGACTGATTCCCCCGACGACGTAGCCGGTGATCCGTTCGGCGTGGGCGGGGTCGAGCATCTCGGCCCGTTTGGCCCCGAGCGCATGGGCGATCGCCTTGAGCGAGAGTTGATGCGAGACGGGGACGATGCCCACGGCCTGCGGCGCCGAGCCTCCCTGCAGGCTCACCAGAAGGGTCTTGAACACTCGCGCGTCCTCGACACCGAGTGCCCGTGCCGCGGCCTTTCCGTACCCGAGTTCCTTGGAGTGCCCGACCGATTGATCGTCGTCGTCGGACGGATCGGCCAATTGGTGTACCTGATAGGACAACTGTGCGTCATCGAGCGCACGCATGGCCTGGGTCGCGCCTTTCACCGACGCGGAGGCTAGAGTTCCGAGACCCCCCTTCGGCACTTATGACGGCGCAACACCCCGATTTCGACGACGAGCAGGCGTACATCGATCACGCGTACGCGTGCCTCGAACGCAGTCGCGACGACGCCTGGAAAGTGCGCGAACTCACCGAAGCCGGGATCGGTGGAACCTTCCAGAACCGGTTCGAGCGCAACGCGATCGACGAGCAGCTGATCCGACGTCTGACCGATCTCGACCTCGGCGATGCGGCGCTGGTGTTCGGCCGCATCGATCGGGTGGGTGAGGCCGATGCTTCGAACGGGGAGTCCCCCGTGGAGAGCTTCCACATCGGGCGACTGGCCGTGGCCGACGAGAACCGCGATCCGGTGGTGGTCGACTGGCGAGCGCCGGTCGCCGAGCCGTTCTATCGAGCGACGGGTCGTCAGCCGATGGGACTGGCCCGGCGCCGACACTTCGTGGTCGAGGGACCCACCTTGCTCGGGATCGAAGACGAACTGTTCGGCGAGGGTCACCTCGGGATCGGACACGACGAGGGTCTCGATGGGTCGGGCGGCGGCCTCGTGCACACGACCGGACTGCGCGGCTACAGCACGCTCATGGCGTCGATCGAACGCGGACGAACTGGTCAATTGGGCGACATCGTCGCGACCATCCAGTCGGAGCAGGACGAGATCATTCGTTCACCGCAGGCCGGAGTTCTCGTCGTGCAAGGGGGCCCGGGCACCGGGAAGACCGTCGTGGCCCTGCATCGTGCGGCGTACCTGCTCTACACCAATCGTTTCCCGCTCGAAGATCAGGGTGTGCTCGTCATCGGACCCAATCGTGTCTTTCTGCGGTACATCGAGCGAGTGTTGCCGTCGCTCGGTGAAGCCGGAGTCGAGCAGGTGGTGTTGGCCGACCTCGTCGACGACGTGCGCATCGGCAGTGATGTTCGTGAGACGTCTCTCGCTGCCCGCGTGAAAGGTGACGTCCGGATGATCGACGTGATCGATCGGGCCGTCGTCGACCGTGAACGCCCGCTGCGCGACGACCTCGTCGTTCCCTTTCGAACCGGATATCTGCGACTCACCGCTGCTGAATCCGAACGCATCGTGAAAGCGGCTCGACGTCGATTCCGCCGCCACAACTCGGGTCGTAAATGGGTCGAGGGTGAAGTGTTCTCGGCGATGGCGTCGACCTGGCGTGAAGGTGGGGTGACGGCGAACGACGTGCGCGACGTCCTCCGCGGAACCGATGAGATGCGGGTCGCCTTCGAACGCATGTGGCCGTACCTCACCCCGGCGCAACTGCTGCGTGATCTGTACGGGTCGCGAGCTCTGCTGCGTTCGGCGGGACGCAAGAACCTGTCGGACGACGAGATCGAGTCGCTCCATCGCGAGCGGGCGGTCGATCTCGATTCCATTCGGTGGAGCGAAGCCGATGTCGCTCTCCTCGACGAAGCCTTCGTGATCCTCGGGCCGAAGCCGGGTAAGAGCGGCAAGATCGACGAGAACGACGAGATCCGCACCTACGGGCACATCGTCGTCGACGAAGTGCAAGATCTGACGCCGATGCAGTTGCGCATGGTGTCGCGACGGTCGCTGTCGGGTTCGATGACGATCGTCGGCGACATTGCTCAGGCCACCGGTGCCCACGCGCCGACATCGTGGGACGACGTCCTCGCCCACTTGCCCCAACCGCGCTCGGGTCGCGACGAGATCAATCGTGTCATCGGCCTGTCGGTGGGCTATCGCATTCCCGGGCAGATCATGGAACTCGCCAATCGGGTCATGGAGGCGGCGACTCCGGGTCTGCGCGCGCCGTCGGCGGTTCGACTCGGACCTGCTCCGCCGACCTTCGTCGAGGTTGCTTCCGATGAACTTCTCACTCGCATCGTCGACGTGACGCTCGAGATGGTGTCGGCCGTCTCGGGCGGAAACGTCGCGGTGGTGACGCCCGACGGCATGGCCGACGCCGTGGCCGATGCGCTCAATGCACGCGGGGTCGACCACGGCCGGGCCTCAAGCTCGGCGCTCGACACCGGCATCACGGTCGTTCCGGTCGGTTTGGTCAAGGGTCTCGAACTCGACGGTGTGGTCGTCGTCGAACCCGGTCGGATCGTCGACGCCGAACCGCAGGGATTGCGAGCGCTCTACGTCGCTCTCACTCGTTCGACGCAGCGTCTCGCCATCGTTCACGTCGGCGAGTTGCCGGCTCCGTTGCGACCCGAGTGATCGGTTGATCCGTCAGCTGCCGGATCAACCGGCGAGATAGTCGTCGATCACCTGGCCGGCGAACTTGGCCGCCTTGTCGGCATCGGCCGGTCGATTGCGTTCGACCGCGACTCGGGCCAGTTCGATCATCCGGGTCAGCGTCTCGGCTGCATCGGAGTCGTCGGCGGTGACTTCACGTTCGACCGCGGCCCACAGCGCTTCGATGTCGGCCAACTGTCGACGCTTGTCGACGTCGTCCGATCGCAGATCGTCGGGAACCGGTCCGATCAGAATCGACAACTCCGACAACGAGGTGGCCAGTCGGGGGAGGAGCTCGACAGCGGTGCCCGACGGAAGGGTCGTGGTGGTGACGACAACCGTCGACGTCGCGATCGACTCGTCATACGTCGTGGCTCCACACGCGGAGAGGAGCAGGAATCCGCCGGCGAGGGCGATCGGGCGACGCGAGTTCACGCCGTCACCAGGATGCGGGCCGACGCGAAGGCGTCGACCGAGATTTCGCGACCGTCGATGTCGACGCGAACGGTGCCGTCGAGAGCCGCCGACGACACTCGACCCCGACGTCCCGGAAGGATGCTCGAAGTTTCGAGGAACTCGAGCAGGCCTGGAGTGAACTCGAGTTCCTCGGGAATGCGCGACACCGTGAACTCGGTGCCCGATGCGAGGGTGCCGAGCGGACGCGCGTTCGGATCGACGTAGGACGAACCGGGGATCGGATTGCCGTGCGGGCACGTCGTAGGAGCGCCGAGGAGGCGATCCATGGCACTCTCGACCGACTCACTCATCACGTGTTCCCACTTGCCGGCCTCGTGATGAGCTTCGGCCCACGAGAGACCGAGGACATCGGTGAGGAATCGTTCGGCGAGACGATGACGGCGAACGACCGTGGTTCCGAGTTCGAGACCGGCCGCGGTGAGTTGGATGCGGGTGCCGATGGTGTCGACCAAACCGGCCTTGGTCAGTTTGTCGATCATCTGCGACACGGAAGCCCGACTGACATCGAGTCGTTCGGCGATTCGGGCCTGGATCACGTCGAGATCGTCCTCGTGGAGTTCGAAGATGCACTCGCAGTACTCCTCGAAGGCGGGGTGACGTTCCATGGGCGAAGGCTAACCGCACTTCGACGACCGTGGTCAGCCGTACTCTGGTCGACATGTCGTCCGACGAGTGGCCTCCGCCACCTCCGAATCCGCCGGCGTGGGTCGATCCGCCGCGAACCCGTCGACCTCGGCGACCCGGTCTGATCGTCGGTGGAGTCGTGATGGCGATCGCCGGAACGGCGGTGATCGTGATCGGCACTCTCATGTCGAATTCGAACGATGCGACGCCGATCGGCCCCGAACTCGGAGATGCGTTCGCGCGCTTCGATCGCTCGGTCGAATACGGAGTCGACGGGTACGCCGAATTGGCGGCGTGTCCCGTCGGCGATCCGCGCGGTCTCGCCGAGTCGCTGACATCGGTCGTGTCGATCGACCAGTCCGTGCTCGACGGGGTCACCCTCGTCGACGCGTACGAGCGAGCCGGTGACTACCCGGCGATCACTCAATGTTTCGTGACGAGTGATCCTGAGGACGGGGCCGGGCCGACGTCGATCGGGTTCTCGGTGTCGGGTGTGCCCTCGGGTTCGTACCTCGATTTTCTGCAGGACAGCGCGTACGACGTCGACATCGAGGTATCGGTCGACGTTCGCCGCCGACGTGACGGACAGCGAGTGTCGGGCGATCTCTTCGGTTACTGCTATCGAGGTGTCGACCTCAGTGGATGCGGGGCCGATGTCGTCGATCGGGCCAACGGAGTCGTGTTGTCGGTGTACCTGCAGGGTCGATCACGAACGGCCGACGAGGTGGTGGCGGCCCTCGAGTCGATCGTGAACGAGATGGCCAACAACCTGCTCGAAGACGACCCGTTACTCGAAGACAACCCGTTACTCGAAAACACCCCGTTACTCGAAGACAACCCCCTGGGCGAGGGGTAGTTCGTCGGAGTAGTTGACGGTGGCGGTCGAGCGTCGCATGTACGCCTTCCACGAGTCGCTGCCACTCTCACGGCCGCCACCGGTCTCTTTCTCGCCACCGAAAGCGCCGCCGATCTCGGCACCGGACGGACCGATGTTCACGTTGGCGATACCGCAATCGCTTCCCGAGGGACCGGTGAATCGCTCGGCCTCGCGCAGGTCGGTCGTGAAGATCGACGACGCCAGACCCTGAGGGACGTCGTTCTGCAGAGTGATGGCTTCGTCGAGATCTCGGTAGGTCATGACGTAGAGGATGGGCGCGAACGTCTCGGTGCGAACGATGTCGGTTTGAGCGGGCATGCGGACGACGGCCGGTCGGACGTAGGCGGCGTCGGGTGCGGCATCGACGTGGACGCGTTCACCACCGACGACCTGGCCGCCGTCGGTTCGGGCGGCAAGGAGTGCTTCGTTCATGCGCTGCGCGGCATCGAGAGAGATGAGTGGGCCGACGAGTGGTTCGTCGTGGAGGGGATTGCCGATTCGCAGACGCTCGAAGGCTCGTTCGACTCGTCTGGTCAGGTCGTCGACGATCGACTCGTGAACGACGAGCCGACGAAGTGTGGTGCAGCGCTGTCCGGCGGTCCCGGCCGCGGCGAAAGTGATCGCTCGAACGGCCATCTCGAGATCGGCCGACGGAGTGACGATCGCGGCGTTGTTGCCGCCGAGTTCGAGAATCGAACGCCCGAACCGTTGGGCGACGCTGGGAGCCAGCGCACGACCCATGCGGGTGGAACCGGTGGCCGAGACGAGCGGAAAACGCGAGTCGGCGGCGAGAAGTCGGCCGGTTTCGGCATCGCCGAGAACCACCTGGCAGACGTCGGGTGAGAAGCCGGCTTCGCGGGCGGCGCGACGGGCCAACTCGTTGCACGCGAGTGCGGTGAGCGACGAATGATCGGACGGTTTCCACACCACCGGATCACCGCACACGAGAGCGAGGGCGGCGTTCCACGACCACACCGCCACCGGAAAATTGAAGGCGGTGATCACGGCGATCGGGCCGAGCGGATGCCAGGTCTCGGTCAGCCGATGGCGTGGCCGCTCGGATGCGATGGAGAGGCCGTGCAACTGGCGCGAGAGGCCGACCGCGAAGTCGCAGATGTCGATCATTTCTTGCACTTCGCCGATCGCTTCGGCGCGGATCTTGCCCGCTTCGATCTGAACGAGAGTGGCGAGATCGTCGAGGTGGGCGCGAAGAAGTTCGGCCAGTCGGCGCACGACCTCGCCTCGGCGCGGGGCCGGAACGTCACGCCACGAGGAGAAGACATCGGACGCGATCGCGGCCGCGGAATCGGCTGTGAGATCCGACGACGCCGTCGCATACGAATGCCCGATGATCGGCGAGCGCACGGCGACCGTTCCACCGTCGACGAGGACGTCGAGGCTCATGCGAGAGAGCGCGAGCGAGGCTCGATCGCGAATTTCGGTGGCGTTCGAAGGAGTGAACGATGTCGACACGGTGACCTCAGTCGGTGACGAGGGACGGGATGAAGATCCGCGAGGCCGGCGACGCGGCGGCAATGGCATCGGCGGCCAACACGACGGCGGCTCCGGTGTACGCGGTGCGCTCGCCGGCGGGGAAGTTCTCGCCGTTCGGATACACGACGCCGGTCCAGTACGAGCCGTCGTCGTGGCGATGGGCCCGCGTCCAGGCGAGCAGTTGCACCGCGGTGTCGACGTCGCCGACGGCCGAGTGGGCGAGTGAGCATTCGGCGGTCTCGGCGGCGGTCACCCATGGTTCGTCGCTCACGCATCGAATGCCGCGGCCGTGCATGGCGAAGGTGTTCCACCCCTCGGCGAGACGAGCCGTGGCGGCGTCACCCTCGAGGGCGTTGGTGAGGACGGGGTAGTACCAGTCCATGGCCCAGCGCTGTTTGGGCTCGAAGGCGTCGGGCCGCTCGGCGACGACGATGCGGAGTCGATCGGCCGCATCCCGCCAATCGGGGCGGGGTTCGCCCACCAAGTCGGCGAGTTCGACGGCGCAGGTGAGTGCGTGCCAGATCGACGACGAGCCGGTGAGCAACGCGTAGTCCCACGGCGATGCGTGCTCCTCGCGAGCCCAAAGAATGGTTCCGTCGTGGCGTCGCATCGACAGCACCCAGTCGATGGCGCGAACGACGGTCGGCCAGAGGTGATCGACGAAACCGCGATCCCACGTGCAGAGCCAGTGATGCCAGACACCGGCGGCGACGTACGCGCACACGTTGGTGTCGAGCTTGGGCTCTTCCACGATCCCGCCGGGTAGGTAGTAGTTGAACCACCAGCCGTCGCGATGTTGTGTATCGGCGAGCCATTCGTAGGCCCGTTCGGCCTCGCGGTGGAAACCGGCGATGTCGAGTGCCATGGCCGTCTCGACGTGATTCCACGGATCGCAGTGTCCGCCTGCGAACCACGGGATCATCCCCGAGTCGAGCTGTAATGCGGCGATCGATTCGGCCGTTCGAACGATTTCATCTGCGCTGAGAACGCCTTCGATGTGCGGGACGTTGGTCATGCCGTCACCAACTTTTCTCGCGCGGTCACCGTCGTCGCAGCGGGCACCTTGACTCCGTACACGACGAGGCTCTTGCCCATCACGGGGGAGAGGACCTTCTCGATCAGCTTCACGGAGCGTGGCTGCTTCTCGATGTCCCACTCGAGGAATCGGCGGTAGGTGCGCACGAGAGGATGGTCGTCGCGACGCGGACCGACCGCGCACTTCAGCCACCAGTACGGCGAATGGAGCGCGTGCGCATGGTGCGAACCGCGGACGTCGAGCCCGGCCGCACGCAACTTCGCGGTGAGTTCGGTCTGGCTGTAGATCCGGACGTGACCGCCGACCGACTTCGGAGCGTGGTACTCGTCGGAGAGCTTCCAGTTGATCTTCTCGGGCCACCATGACGGCACGGTGCACGCGAACGAGCCGCCGGGCCGGAGAACTCGGACGAGTTCGGCGATGGCCGACACGTCGTCCTGGATGTGTTCGAGAACTTCCGAGGTGATGACGCGGTCGAAGGTGCCATCGGGGAAGGGGAGTCGGGTGGCGTCACCACGCAGGGCGCCGATGTACGAATCGGACGTGATCTGGCCGGCTTCGAGCATGGCACCGAACGTCGCGCGGGTCGTGCGAACCTCGTCGTCGGCGTAGTCGAGTGCGACGATCCGACCGCCGAGGCGGGCGACTTCGTACGCGTGACGACCGAATCCGGCACCGGCGTCGAGCACCAGGTCGCCGGGTACGAGTCCCAACGTCTCGAAGCGAACCGTGAGCATCAGGAGAGTCGCCCGTTGCGCTTGAGTTTCTCGATGTTGGCCGGCATGGCGAGCACTTCGCGGTACTGCTCGACGGTGAGTTCGGCGCAACGGCGCCACGTCCAGCGATCGATCACGCGACGACGTCCGTTGGCGCCGACGCGGGCTCGCAGATCGGCGTCGTCGAGTCCGCGGCGAATGGTGGTGGCGAGGGCTTCAGCGTCGCCGGCGACGCATTGCAGCACGGTGTCGCCATCGCGACCGGTGACTTCAGGGAGTGCTCCGCCATCGGTGGCGACCAGGCAGATGCCGGTGCACATCGCTTCGATGGCCGGGAGGCTGAAACCCTCGTAGAGGGAGGGAACCACGGCCATCTCGGCTTCGGCGTACAACTCGACGATGCGCTCGTCGGGAACACCCGACACGAACTGAATGTGCGGTTCGAGACCCAGTTTCTGGATCAGATCCATGCTCTTGCCGGGCTTGGGTTTGCCGATGATCGTGAGCGTCACGTCGCGTTCGGTCCGCAACTTGGCCATCGCCTCGAGGAGGTACGACAGACCCTTGAGGGCCACGTCGGCCGACGCGGTGGTGATGAGGCGTCCCGGAATACGAGTCACGTGCGGCATGGGGGCGAACAATTGCGGGTCGACTCCCACCGGAACGAGGCGCATGCGATCGAAGGAGACACCCATGTCGTTGTGAATGTCCTTGATGCTGTTCTCGCTCACCACGACGATGCGCGGCATGCGGCTGGCGACCTTTCCTTGCATCGTCACGAAGGAGTAGAAGCGCGACACGCCCATGCGCTTCCACCAGTTCGGTGCGTGTTCCATCTCGAGGGCGCGGTCGCGCGTGATCGGGTGATGGAGGGTGACGATGGTCGGGATGAGTTTCTCGAGCCCGAGAATGCCGCGACCGAGGCATTGGTTGTCGTGTACCAGGTCGAAGTCACCGGTGCGTTGGGCGAGATGACGCTTGACGCGTGCCGAGAAGGCGGTCGGCTCACCGAATTGGCCGGTCAGGAACAGGCCGAGTTCGAGCCAATCCTCGCGCTTCTTCAATTCCCAGATGGCCGGGAAGCGGAAGGGGTAGTGGTCGTTGACCAGGTCGAGGCTCGGAAGTTTCGTGAGCGGGACGCGCTCGTCGAGGACCGGGTAGGGCTGGCCTCCGAAGACTTCGACCGAGTGGCCGAGATCGACCAGGGCCTTGGTGAGGTGTCGGGTGTAGACGCCTTGGCCTCCGACGTGGGGCTTTCCGCGGTAGGTGAGATAGGCCAGACGGAGGGGACCGTCGGGGTCGAGCACGGACGGCATAGGCGGACAACCCTACCGGCCGGTCACTTCAGCAGGTCGTGGAGGTACTTCCCGAGCCGCTGGTCGAGGTGGTGCCTGACGCGGTCGCCGTGACCGTGAACAGGACGTTCTGAGTTCCCTGGGGGACCACGACTTTGGCGTTGTCGACGGTCCAGACACCATTGGCCCCGCCGGACATGGGGAGGGCCGTACTCGTTCCGAGAACCATCCACTGGCTGGTCAGCAGGTTCTTTCGGCGGAACGTGGCCGTGACCGTCACCGCCTTCGCCGGACCCGACACGGTGGCCGACGCATTCAGGGCGACACAGTTCTGCACCGAGCCGGTCACCTTGTTGACCGCGAGGGCAATGGGCGCCGCGCTCGTCGTCGTGGTCGTCGTTGCCGTCGTGGCCGTTCGTTCGATCGTGCCGTAGAGCGAGGCGGTACGCCCGGGCGACGCCGAGCCGCCGGATGCGGTCGCGGTGACGGTGAGGGTGTGGTTGAACGCCCCCGTCGGGAAGTTCTTGGCGTCGGCGACGGCGCCGGCCCGATCGAAGGACACCGCGAAGGAGATCTGCTCACCGGAACCGAGAGTGCCGGATCCAGGGTTCGGAGCGAACCGGGTCGACGTGACCGTCGAGGTGTACGACACCGGGAACGAGTTGGGGTTGCGCAAGGTCACCTTGACCGCCGTGGCGGCGTTGCCGAAGTTCAACTTGGTGGTCGACAGTTGCATCGCCTGCACGGTCACCGGTGCGACGGTCGATGACGACGCGGTGCTCTTGGCTCCGTCCGACGTCGACGGTGAGTTGGTCGACGGGACGTTCGTCACCGGGGACGAGGGCTGCGTCGGAACCACGGCCGGCACGTTCGTCGAACTCGGAGCGGGTGGACCCGACGCCGGACCGCCGGCACCGGACACGCTGCCGTCGGGCGCGGTGGTGCCGACCCCCGGGAGTTCGCCCGTGCTGTCACCGAAGATCGTGATGACCGCACCGCCACCCGACACGATCTGACGATCGATGGTCGAGTCGACGGCACCGAACGAGTCGGTGTCGTCGGCGGGCGGGGTCGACTCGACCGTGACCGATGTCGGAGCATCGGAAGAGTTCTCGTCACCCGATGTCGCGACGATCGCGGCGCCACCGATGACGGCGACGACGGTCGCAGTGGCCGCCCACAGTGCGACGTGTCGTCCGGCGCGCACTGCACGCGGGAATCCCTTGTGGGCATCGAATCGGATCTCTCGCTTCCCGGTCGTCGAACGTGTCGATCCTCGTGCGCCGTTGGCGGAATTCTCACCACCGGTCGAGTTGTCGCCGGAGTGACCGCTACCAGGCAGGGCGGCGGCCAGGACCCGGTCGCGCAGACCGAACGGCATGGCGAACACGGGTGCGGCACCGAAGAGCGCGAGAGGTGCGAACTTCTTGCGGGTGCGATCGCACGTGGTGCACTCCTCGATGTGGCGATTCACACGCTTTCTCAACAGGATCGTGAGTTCACCGTCCCATCCGGTGAGGATCTGCGCCAGTTGCGCGCAGTCGCGGCGACCGGCTTTGGCGACGGTCAGAGCGCCGAGGCTCTTCTCGACGCGATCTCGCATGCGATGGACGAGCGAGTAGCTCTGTTCGGCGGTGACACCGAGAGCGTCGGCGAGATCGGCTCCCGACAATCCTTGACGCACCGAGAGTTCGAGTACCAGTCGATCGCGTTCGTCGAGTCCGGATGCCGCCGATCGAACGAGAGCGGCGAGCTCGTCGTGTGCGATGGCCTCTCCGGCTTCGTGGGGGTCGTATCCGCTCGCCACGTCAGGAGTTCCTTCGTCCTGGAAGTCGACCGGCGTGGCTCGCTTGCGTTTCTTCGTTCGTCGATAGACCTCGTGACGCAGCACCGAGTACAGCCACGGCTTCAGTCGATCGGGTTCGCGTAGTTGCGAGAGTCGTTCCGCCGCGATGCAGAACACGTCCTGCACCATGTCGGCGGCATCGTGTCGATCCGACAACATCGCCGCTGCGGTGTCGTACAAGCCAGCCGCGTACCGGTCGTAGATCGCGGCCAGAGCACTCGTGTCGCCGGCCAAGTAGTCGGTCACGAGTCGAGCGTCGGTCGAGAGTACGGTCATGGGTCGATGCCTCCACGGTGTTCGAGAGTCGTGAACACCCGTGGTCTGACGGAAAGTTTGCCCGAATTCTCGGAACGATGACAGGCGTACGTCGACGTCGGTTCGTCGTCGGGGGTCACGGGCACCATCTGATGGTGAACGTTTCGCTGACCGAATCCCCGGCTCGGACCACGACCGGATCGTGCGAGAGCACGTTCGGTGGCCCGGATTGTGGTTCCACGCAGGTCGCATGGGTCGGGCGGTCGAAGACGACCCAGTGGCGACAACTGCTCTCCAGCCGCAGTTCGCGTCCGCCGATCGTGATCGTCAAGATCCCGTCAAGGTCGGTGAAGCAATCGTCGACGTCACCCCAGGAGACGGACTCGACGGTTCGGGCGATCGGTTCGGCGATTCCGGACTCGTCGCGGCCGTGCACGGCACCGAAGGGAAAATTGGTGCGTTCAGGTTTGACGAACCACGGGTGCCACCCCAGGTGCACGGGCATGTCGACGTCGGCGTGAACGGTGAGTCGAAGGTCGAGTCGATCGGCGCCGAGGTCGATCCGGTGCTCGACCGTGCCGGTGAAGGGCCAGGGATCGACGAGGGGAGTCGTCATCGTGCACGACGTCGCTCGGTCCGGCTCGTCGGTCGAACGGACCGTGTCCCACGCGACGTCGAACACGGTGCCGTGGATCGCGTGTGGCGCGCGCCGTCGGGGAAGTTGGTACACGCTTCCTCGCCAGTCGAGACGACCGTCGCGAAGTCGCCCGGCGAAGGGAACCATCGGATAGAGCCCCCACTCCAAAGGATCGTCGGAGTCGCGGTCGCCGGGAACGATGATCTCGACGCCGTCGATCTCGAGATCGGTGACTCGAGCGCCGAACGTCGGGTCGATTCGCACCCTCGCGCCATCACCGATCAGTTCGATCACGAACCGATCCTCGCACGTATGACACCATCGACGTGTGCGAGCACTGATTCAACGAGTCGACGAAGCGTCGGTCGTGTCGATCGTCGACGACGTCGCGACCACCACCGGGCGAATCGGCCCCGGTCTCCTGGCCCTGGTGGGGGTGACCCACAGCGATGATGCGGCGACGGCGCGCAAGATGGCCGAGAAGATCTGGAACCTGCGCATCATGGACGACGACAACGGGGTGATGAATCTCGCAGTTCGTGAGACCTCCCGATCGATTCTCGTGGTGAGTCAGTTCACCCTCTACGGCGACTCGAGTGCCGGACGACGACCGAGTTGGATCGCCGCCGCTCGTCCCGAGGTCGCCGAACCGATGGTGACCGCGGTCGTCGACGAATTACGTCGGTTGGGTGCCACCGTCGAAACCGGACGGTTCCGAACGCAGATGAAGGTGTCGCTGGTGAACGACGGTCCGTCGACCATCATGATCGAGATCTGAGCCGTCACACCCGAGATCGTCGCGAACTCGAACCCGAACGTGATCGGAGCGATCGACGACGAGAGACCGCCGGGAGCAGTGCGGCGATGCCGACGGCGGCGATCCACGGTCGATCACCGAGTCGGACGTAGAAAGTGTCGCCGGAGCGAATCGAAATCTCGCGGCGGATCACCGCGGTTTCGCTGACCGATGTGCGTGACCACACGTCACCGTCGGGAGACACGAAGGCGCTGAAACCGGTGGGAGCGACCTGGACGACCCAGCGACCGGTCTCGATCGCGCGAAGACGCGACGACGCGATCTGTTGCGACTGCAGGATCGTCCAGGTGTAACTCGAACCGTTGGTCGGGTTGATGATCACTCCGCCGCCGTCGCCCACCCCTTCCCGTGCCCGTCCACCGAAGAAGACCTCCCACGAGATCACGACCGAGGCGCGCAGCTCGTCGATGGTCGACGACGCGAGAGGAACGTCGAGTCGAGCGCGACCTTCACCGGCCACGGCGTCGCGAGGGACGAGATCGACGGGTGCTCCCACGGCGTCGAGCAATCCGCGTAGCGGCATGTATTCGCCGAACGGGACGCGCCGGACCTTGTCGTACCGGTCGACGATCGATCCCGATCGGTCGACGACGACCTGAGCGTTGGTGAAGGACTCGGCATCGACGTCTTCGGTGATCCCGACGAGGAGTGGTGCTCCGAGCCGGGCGGCTTCTCCGGCGACTTCGCCGAGTTCTCGACTTCCGTCGAACGTCGCCACGTCGATCACGTTCTCGGGCCAGACGACGAGATCGGGTTCGCCGGTGATCGACCGAGTCGCCTCGAGGTGTCGCTCGAAGACCTCGCGCGGATTCGAATCGACGGCGCGGGTGCCCTGCGGGCCTCCACCCTGCACGGCGACGACGTCGAGAACGTCGCCGGTGTCGGAACCGCGTGGGCCGAATGCACCGACGGCGATCACGGCGACGCAGGTGGCCAGCACCGAACGGCGCAACTGGGTCGGACGACGCCAGGTGGCGACCACCGCGGCGATCTGCCAGGTGATCCAGGTGAGGGCGATGACTCCACCCAGACGAGCGACGCCGCTCATGGGACCGGATACCTGTGCGATGCCGAGCGTCGCGAGCGGTACTCCGCCGAAAGGAAACGACATGCGGAGGATCTCGACGAGGGTGTGAACCGCAGGTGCGACGACCGTGTAACGATCGCCGTCGACTCTCGTCGTGATCAGTGTGGCCGTTCCGTGCAACACGGCGAAGAGAAGGGCGGCGATCAGGTAACCCGGTGCGGTGAGGAACCACATCCACGCCAAGGCCGGAACGAACCAACCGAGGCCGAAGGCAGTCGCGATCAGGAACGGGTGTCGTCGAGTGTCGCGTGCGCGGGATTCGAGTCGGGAGAAGAGGACCAAGCCGACGAATGCGGCCGGCCACCAACCCCAGGGTGGCATCGACGCCGCGACGAGCAACCCCGACGCGAGTCCGGCGACGACGGGACGTCGGACGATCATGGGTCCGATCATGCCTCTTGGCGCACGAAGTCGGCGAAGATCACGATCCGCTGAGCGGTGGAGCCGAGAGGGTGGCAGGCGAAAAGAGTGACCGTCGCAGTCGGTGTCTGGTCGACGATCCACATGGCGTCGGGATACACGATCTCGGTGCGGGACACCGCGTACACGAAGCGACCGTCGCGTGTGGTGAACACGATCTCGTCACCGGGTTCGAGGAGATCGACGTAGCGGAACGGTTTGGGTGCGCTCGTGCGATGTCCGCCGAGCACGACGTTTCCGACCTCACCGGGCATGGCGGTATCGGGCCACCAGCCGACACCTCGGTCGAGAGTTGCATCGGTCACCCCGTGGTGAATGGGCGACGACATCATGATCGCCGGAATCTCCATCGTGCCGAGGAAGATGTCGGGATCGACCACTCCCGCGCCAGGAGGGAGGGCCGGCCGAGGGAGGGTCGCACCGGGAGCGAGGGTGGGCGGGCCGGAGTACGCCGTCGTCGTCGTGGCTGCAACGGTGGTCGTCGTGGTGGTCGTCGTGGGCACGGTCGTCGTTGCGGCCAACACGGTGGCAGGAGCAGGTGCCGCGTCGTCACTCGAGCACGCGGCCAGGGCGAGGGCGGTGAGTGCCACGCCCCAGGGGAGCACTCGGCGGGTCGTCATGGTCACATCCTCGCAGAAGTTCGACATGGGACTTTGGTCGGTAGGTGAGTCTCGATCGAGCAGGCATGATCACGGAGTGCCTATTCGACATGGTCGACGATCCCGGTTCGCGCGAACTCTTGGTTCGATCATCGTTCTCACGGCACTCGCCGTCGTCGCGAGTTGTGGCAACGAGTCGTCGTCGACCCTGACCGGACTCACGCGTGAGGAACCGTTGAGATCGAACGGTGTCACGGTCACCGATGTGACGGACTCCGGGGTGTACCCGGCCACCGATGCGTCGTTCGAACTGGTGGCCCGACCCGGTGCTCTGCTCGTCGTCTACTTCGGATACACGAATTGTCCCGACATCTGCCCGACCAGCCTGGCCGAGTTACGGGCGGCATTGCGACGGATCGGTGACGATGCCGAACGCGTCGATCTGGCGATGATCACCGTCGATCCCGAGCGCGACACGGGCGAGGTCTTGAACGGCTACGTCGGAAGTTTCGTCGATCGCTTTCACGTGTTGCGACCAGCGACGCCTGACGAACTCGACACCGTCCAGGCCGCCTTTCTCGCCAGTTCGAGCATCACCACGACCGAGGCCGGAGTGATCGAAGTCGGACACTCGGCGACGGCTTATGTGGTCGACGACGAAGGTGTGGTTCGCGTCGAGTGGCCCTTCGGACACGGTGTCGACAACGTGGTGAACGACCTCGAGATCCTGTTGAAGCAAGTGGCGGGAACGAAGTGACCAACGAAGTGACCAACGAAGTGACCAACGAAGTGACCAAGGTCCCGGAACTTTCGCGGATCGACCGACGACTGATGTGCCGACGGATGAATCCGTCTGATCGAAGGAGAAACGCGTGAACAAACCATGTCGGCGGATGATCGCCCTCGCCGCTGTCGCGACCCTGTCCCTGGTGGCCTGTGGTGGAGACGACGCAACGAACACGAGCATGACATCGAACACGAGCATGAACACAGAGGCCCCCTCGGAGAGCGGTATCGAGGTGACCGGCGCATGGGCCCGTACGTCGCCGATGATGGCCAGTATGGGTGCGGCCTACATGACCATCGTGTCGGCGAATGGCGACCGCCTGCTCGCGGCATCGGTCGACTCGTCGATCGCCGATCATGCCGAGGTTCACGAAGTCGTCCCCAGTGACGGGACGGACACGAGCATGGCCCCCGACACGAGTATGGCGATGGGATCCGACACGAGCATGAGCATGCCCTCGACCGAGATGGTGATGCGTGAGGTCGAATCGATCGATCTCCCCGCCGGCGAGATGGTCATGCTGAAGCCCGGTGGATATCACGTCATGCTCATCGATCTGGTCTCACCCCTCGAGATCGGTCAGACCTTCGACGTGACACTCACCTTCGAGACGGCAGGCGACGTGGTCGTTTCCGTGGAAGTGCGCGAAGACGCCCCGTGAGTACGGCGAAGCGGGGACCGGGACGAGTCGTGTTGGCGGCCGTCGCCTTCCTGCTCCCGGTCGCCGCTGCGCTCACCGTCGTCTTCGTCGTCGCTGGAGGATCCGATGGACCGGGTTCGACCGTGGCCGGAGTCGTGCACACATTCGAAGTTCCGCCGGGAACGGCCGACCGGCAGGCCCGCGGACTGCTCACCGATGACGTTTTCCCCGAGCAGTACACGGTGAAGGTCGGCGACACCATCACGGTCGTCAACAACGACGTCGAGATCCATTCATTCGGACCGTTCACCGTGCGTCCGGGCGAATCGCAGAGCATGACGTTCACCGAACCCGGATATTTCTTCGGCGTCTGCACCGCTGGTCCGCACGAGACCGTCACCATCACCGTCGTGTGATGTCGCCCCGCTGTTCGTTACGGATCGATGCCTCGAGTCGCGCCACGCGGGTGCGAGCCGGCGGATGTGACTCCATGAGGCGAGACCATCGTGATCCCGGTCGGGTGCGCGTCGTCGGAATCGTTCGTCGCAGAGCCGAGGCCAGTTGGCGCCCGTAACCCATGGTGACGACCCGCCGATCGGCTGAGTACTCCGCGGCTCGACCGACCACGTTCGACGACACGATCGAGATCGTTCGCCCGAGGGCGAAGAACCAGGCGAGAAGTCGGAAGACCGGAGCGATCAAACGACCAGCGACCTCGACCGGGCGCGAACGCCGACCGAACGTCGAGGCAGCGGCGACGGCGACGTTGTCGAGAAACGAGCCGATCCGTGCGAGTGCATCGACGGGAACGAGAAGCCACTGTTGAAAGGTGAGAGCCACGGTGTGCGAGCCGAGGTGGTGGCAGAACTCGTGGGCGAGCGTTCCGCAGAGAGCGTCGTGATCGAGTTCGCGGGCGGCGAACGACGTGACGACGACCAGATGGCCTCCGCAGGCGAAGGCATTGAGATCGTCGTCGTCGATCACCCCGACGGTGAACCGGCGATCGCGGATGTGGAGAGCCTGGGTCACCTCGTCGAAGGCGCGTTGGAGTCGGTGTGCTTCGTCGCGCGTCGGCCGACGGGCCCCGATCAGTCGGGTCAGGACTCGCCGCTGGACGACGGGGACGAAGAGCAGGCCACCGGTGGCCACGTACAGGCCGAGCAGGGCGGGGTAACCGATATCGACGAATCGGGACAACGACCACCAGAAGGGGACCATGGCCAGGAGGAAGATGGGGACGACGGCCGCCAAGGGAACGAGCCCGGCCACCGCGGCCCGATCGACTCGTCGTTTGCTCGATCGGGACCCCACCTGACGCATTGTGGCCGCCCCGCGACCCCGAGGCGAGGACTTTTCCGTCCCTGTGCTCAAGTCGGCGACATGACGGGCCGATACGACCTGCGTGACAGGAGCCGGACCCGACCGATCGGGATCAGATGCGTTGCCGACGGCGCGTTCGCTCCTCGATCGCGCCCGTGATCTCGAGGCGGTCGACCCGAGTCGGTCCCGTCGCATGGTTCAAGAGGCTCGGGTGCTGGCGAAGCAGGCCGGGGATCGTGATGCCGAAGGCGAGAGCCTGTATCGACTGGCGGCGCTCGCCCAGTACGACGGGGAACCCGGTGACGCTTTCGCGCTCGCGGTCGAGGGCGACGAATTCGCCGACGCGCACGGACTTCCACTCGTGCGCGCCTGGTGTCTGCATCTGATCGGTCTCATCCATGTCGACGCCGGGAACCACGCGGAAGCCCTGGCGCATTGTCTGCGTGCACTGTCGCTCTATCGCTCGACGGACCATCGAGTCGACGAGGGCAACATCTTGAACACCATCGCCACCATTCATCACGAGTCGGGCGATGCCGATCGAGCCATCGTCAACTACGAGGCGGCCCGGCGAGCCAACGAACCGTATGGCCGGTCCGACATCGACGCTCTCATCGTCGCGAACGTGGCATCGTTGCGTTCGGAGCGGGGGGAACACGACGAAGCCGTCGAACTCGCGCTGGCCGCGTCGACGGCGTGCCGAATCGATGCTCCGGGCTTTCTCCCCGATGTGCTGACCGAAGTTGCGCAGGTGTACGCGCGACGGAACGCGGACGGTGACCTGCTCACCGCCCGTCAACTCCTCTCCGATGCGCTCGAATTCCTCGACTCGTCGACCGTGGTGTTCGACGACCTCGATCGCTGCCGGATCGAGCTCGTGTACGGAAGGATCGAAATGCGCTCGGGTCGTCATGCCGATGCGATCGACCACTTCCGACGCGCTCTCGACTTCGCCAGTCTCGTGGGAGCTCGCCCGCAGCAACTGGAGGCGCACACGGAGTTGGCGGAGGCGTTGACCGCGATGAATCGCCACGAAGAGTCCATTTCTCATTGGCGGGCTCGCTTCGACGTGCAGCAGGCCATTCACGCCGAGGCCACGACCATTCGCATACGCACGATGCAAGTGGCCCACGAGGCCGAACAGGCTCGACGACAGACCGAGATCCTCCGTTTGCGCCTGTCGGCCGCCGGTCTCGCCCAGTCGGCCGGATCGGCTAGAACGTCGTCATGACTCACGGCCCGTCGGATTCGCCCACTCATGTCGACCGCTCACCGGTTCTCGCCGGAGCGGAGGCCTGGACCCACACCGGTAACTCGCGCCATGGCGCGTTGTGCATCCATGGGTTCACCGGGAATCCGTCGTCGATGCGTGGTGTGGCCGAATCGTTCGCGGCGGCCGGGTATCACGTCGAACTTCCTCGTCTGCCCGGTCACGGCACCGCGGTGGCCGACATGGTTCCGACGCGATGGTCGCACTGGACGGCCGAAGTCGAGGCGGCGTATCAGCGGTTGGCCTCGCGATGCGACCGCATCGTGGTCGCCGGGCTGTCGATGGGCGGTTCGCTCACGTTGTGGACGGCGCTGGAGCATCCAGAAGTTGCCGGCATCGTGTGCGTGAATCCCGCGGCTCAGCCCCAGGCTCCGGAAGTCGTGGAGATGGTCCAGGAGATGATCGCGTCCGGAACCGAAGTGATGCCTGGAATCGGGTCCGACATCGCCGATCCCGACGTCGTCGAGATCTCGTATCCCGAGACTCCGTTGCGCCCGTTGCTGTCACTGGTTCAGGACGGTGTGACGCCGATGGTGTCGCGCTACGGATCGAGCACGGTGCCCATGCTTCTCATCACGTCGCGCAACGATCACGTCGTCGATCCCGTGCAGAGCGACCAGTTGGCCGAGCAGTGGGGCGGACCAGTCGAGCGAATCATGCTCGACCGCAGTTTTCACGTCGCAACACAGGACTACGACAAGGAACTCATCTTCGACGCGGCGGTGTCGTTCGCCGGTCGCGTCCTGGCGTCGTGACGAGTTCACGATGACGTCGACGTTCGCCGTTTCTCTGTTCGCGTCGCTTCCGAGCCCCGGAAGCGGGTCGGTGAACATCGGGCCGCTCGAACTGCGCGCCTACGGGCTCATGATCGCCCTCGGTGTTCTGATCGCCGCGTGGTTGTACGGGCGTCGGCTCACGGCCATCGGTATCGGCGGTCCCGAGGATTCGTCGGCGATCCTCGTGTGGGCCGTTCCGGCGGGTGTGCTCGGAGCCCGGCTGTATCACGTGGCGACGGAGTGGGAACGTTTCTCCGATGCTCCCGAGGACATCTTGAAGGTGTGGAAGGGAGGCCTCGGGATTCCCGGCGGACTCCTCCTCGGAATCATCGTCGCCGTGGTGGTCGCTCGTCGACGAGGTCTGGCCATGGCGCCGATGTTGTGGGCCGCCGCGCCGGCCATCCCACTCGCGCAGGCCGTCGGGCGCTGGGGCAACTGGTTCAATCAGGAACTCTTCGGACGACCGACAGGCCTGCCCTGGGGTCTCGAGATCGACGCCGACAAGGCGGAGGCGGCGGGTTACGCACCCGGCACTCTCTTCCATCCGACCTTCCTGTACGAGTCCTTGTGGAATCTCGCGCTCTGCGCGGTGTTGATCGTGGTCGGACGGCGCATGATGACGAAACGACCGTTGCGATTGCTCGCGGTGTACACGATCGGATACGGCATCGGTCGCTTCTGGATCGAAGGGTTGCGGGTCGACCCCACCAAAGAGGGAGGTGGACTGCGCCTCAATCAGTGGATGGCCGTCGCGTTGATCGTCGGTGGTCTCACCTATCTCGCATACTGTCGTCTGCGACGCGACGAGCCGGTCGACGAGTCGAGCGATGAAGTACCGTCGCCGACATGACCGACGTTCAGCCCGATCTCGTCCTGCTCGACGTCGCCGCTCCCGGAGTCGGAGTGGTGACCCTCAACAAACCGGATCGGATGAATGCGTGGAGTGCGGCGATGTCGGCGGCGTTCTTCGCGCGTCTCGCCGAGGCACGCACGCGTGATGACATCCGCGTGATCGTGGTGACCGGAGCCGGTCGTGGTTTCTGCCCGGGTGCCGACATGGACGCGCTGAACCAGATCCGTGCCAACCCGTCGGCGGGTGCCGGAGCGGCCACTGGTGCGGGACGATTCAGCGACATGCTCGACTACCCGAAGCCGATCATCGCCGCCATCAACGGGGCCGTCGCCGGAGTCGGGTTCGTGATGGCTCTTTTCTGCGATCTGCGCTTCGCGGCCGAGGGAGTGAAGTTCACGACCGCGTTCTCGAGACGAGGACTCATCGCCGAGTACGGCGCGTCGTGGGCGCTGCCCCGTCTGATCGGTCACGCGCGTGCCCTCGATCTGCTGCTGTCCGGGCGGGTCTTCACCGCCGAGGAGGCCGAACGGCTCGGCGTGGTGAACGGCATCGTGGCCCCCGACCAGTTGATGCCGCACGTTCTCACCTATGCGCAGGACCTGGCCGACAATTGCTGCCCGACCAGTTGGGCCGTGATGAAGAAGCAGGTCTACGGAGACTGGGAGAACGAGGCCGGACCGGCGACGGACACGGCGATTCGCCTGATGAACGAGTCGCTGCAGCGAGAAGACTTCCAAGAGGGTGTGCAGTCGTACCTCGACAAGCGTGCACCGACGTTCTCCGTGTACCGCGACTGAACGTCAGAGGGTGATGTCGCGTAGTCGGCGGGCGAGATCTTCGGGAACGACAGGATTGAAGAACTCACCCGCGCCGATCTCGGCTGCGGCGATGTAACGGGAGAGATCACGTTGGCGCCACGGTGAGACGAACTCGATCGACATGCTCGCGTCACCGAGTGTGCCGTCGGTGGGCCGCTGGTTGATCCACATCATGTACGGCATGGGAGCATCGAAGAGAGCGTCGAGTCGACGGCAGGTGTCGACGAGCATGTCGGCCAGCCCGGTACGTTCCGAATCGGAGAGTCGGTCGACTCCGCCGCGCACCTCATGTGGCGTGATGGTCACCGAGGTCGGGTACACGGGCGCCCAGGGAACGAACGACGACCAGTGAGTGTCGCAGCGCACCGTGCGTTCGTCATCGGCGGTCAGGGGCGTGGCGAGAAGTCGGGACGGTCGCTCGGGCACATGGTCGTAGGCGTAGATCTGGCCGTGTGGATGGGAGATGGTGGCACCGACCGATGCGCCGCGATTCTCGAAGATCAGGACGTATGCGACGTCGGGTCGGGCACCGAGTGCCGCCGTCCTCTCGGCCCAGAGGTCGACGAGGCGACGAACGTGTTCGATCGGCAACGACGCGAGTGAGGCATCGTGGTCGGGGGAATAAAGCACGACCTCGCAGCGCTCGTCGGGCATGGCCGGCCAGCGATTGGGGAACCACCGAACGCCGTAGCCATCGGGGGCTTCGAGGCCACCCGGGCAGAACGGACATCGGCTGGTCTCGGCGTTGGCGGGAAGATTGGGGCGAGTCTGACGATGTCCGACCACATGCACGACGGTTCCGAGGCTCGGGTCGGTGCGAACATCGGGGAGTCGCGAGTCGTCGGGCACGCGCTCAGTTTGTCAGGTCGGTTCGACCGGGCAGTTGACGATCGGACTCGAGGGCGATAGGGAACACCCGTGACTTCAGTGCCGCCGACCGCTCGACCGAACCTGGTGCACCTCGCCGGGACGTCGACGAGTGTCGTGGTCGACGTCGGACCGGGCGTCCCCGTCATCGAGTACTGGGGAGAGCGCATCGCATCGATCGACCGATGGTCGCCGTCCCGTCCGGTTCCGCACGGCGGACTCGACGTCGTGACACCGGCGTCGTGTGTTCCGGCCGAAGGATTTCTCGGTCGTCCGGGACTTGCTGGTCATCGTCGAGGTGGTCGCCATTGGTCGCCGCGATTCGTCCACCTCGATCACGACCTTCTCGCCGACGGATCTCGACCTGACGGTGGGGTGCGTGTCCGCGGCATCGACGACGAAGCGCGACTCGAGATCTCGACCGACATCATGCTGGTCGACGACGTGCTGTCCATCGTCGTCGGTCTCACCAATCTCGGTGACGGGCCGTACATGCTCGACTCCTTGACGGTCACCGTTCCGTTGTCGGATCGCGCCACGAAGCTCGGAACGTATTCGGGTCGTTGGGGTGCCGAGTTCCGGTGGAACCATTTCGATTGGCCGCTCGGCGCATGGTCGGCCGAGAATCGCACCGGACGCACATCGCACGAGCATCCGCCGTACGTGTGGGCCACCTCGTCCGACGCCGCCGAGTGGAATGGATCGGTGTGGGGACTACACCTCGCTTGGAGCGGAAATCACGCGACGTATGCCGAAAGGTTGGTGGACGGTCGGCGTTACGTGCAGCTCGGAGAACTCTTCCATCCCGGTGAGATGTGTGTGTATCCCGGTGAGACCCACACGTCTCCGACCGTCATCGGTGTTCGATCCGATCGCGGATTCACCCCGGCCTCGTGGGGATTCCATCGAGAAGCGCGTCGCCGAGTTCCGCGTCCACCGTCGCCACGCAAGGTCCACGTCAACACGTGGGAGGCGGTCTACTTCGACCACGACCTCGAGCGATTGAAGGAATTGGCCGAAGCGGCAGCGTCGGTCGGTGCGGAACGCTTCGTTCTCGACGACGGATGGTTCGGTGGTCGCCGACACGATCGAGCCGGCCTGGGCGACTGGACGGTTGCGGCCGATGTCTACCCGGACGGGCTCGAACCCTTGATCGACCACGTGCGCCGCCTCGGCATGGACTTCGGCATCTGGGTCGAACCGGAGATGGCCAATCCCGACAGCGATCTACTGCGCGATCATCCGGAGTGGAGTCTCACCACTTCGGGCTACGACGCCGTCCTCGGTCGTCACCAATTGGTGGTCGACCTGACCCGCTCGGATGCGTTCGCCCATGTTCTCTCGCGTCTCGACGATCTGCTCGGTGACCACGACATCGCGTACGTGAAGTGGGACATGAACCGCTGGGTGGTGCAGGGGAGCGGTTCCGACGGCAAGGCGGCGACTCACGATCAGACGATCGCGGTGTACCGACTGTTCGACGAACTGCGCCGGCGTCACCCGAGTGTCGAATTCGAATCGTGTGCTTCGGGGGGAGGTCGCATCGACCACGAAATCCTTCGACGGGTCGAGCGGTTCTGGACGAGCGACAACAACGATGCACTCGAACGCGCCGAGATCCATCGACGAGCGACGATGGTGATGCCCCCGGAAGTTCTGGGTACGCACGTGGGGCCGTCGCCGGCCCACAACACCGGCCGCCGACTGCCGATGGCCGTGCGAACGGCCGTCGCGATGTTCGGACACATGGGAGTCGAGTCGGACGTCTCACGTCTCGACGACGAAGAGCGGGCCGTGCTGCGTCACGGAATCGGGCTCTATGCGACGTGGCGTGAATTCGTCCACTCCGGTCGTTTCGTCCGGTTCGACCGTGGCGCTGACGCCGTGTGTTTCGGGGTCCAGTCCGAGGACGCACGTGAACTTCTCGTATGTCACGTTCAGATCGTCTCGCCGGAGGCGACGACGACGTGGCGCTTCCCCAACCTCGATCCGTCGTCGACCTACCGTGTGCGACACGTGTCGTTGGTTCCCGGATCGATGGCGCGAACCACGACGGCGCGCCGTCAACCGGAGTGGTGGGAGGACGTGCAGTCCGATCGGTCGGTGGTCGTGCCCGGTGACGTTCTGCACAGCGTCGGACTCGTGGCTCCGGTCCTCGCACCCCAACGGGCCGTGGTGCTCCACCTGTCCGGCTCGTAGGCTCGACTCGTGTCCGATCGCATCTCCGCCGAGAACGTCGCCAAGGTCGCGCGCCTGGCCCGTCTCGACGTCACCCCCGACGAGGTCAGCCGCCTCACTACCCAACTCGACGGAATGCTCGAGCATTTCGCCGACATCGACGCTCTCGATCTCGCCGACGTCGAGCCGATGACGCAGCCGTACCCGCTGGTCAACGTGATGCGTGACGACGTGGTGGCGCCGAGTCTCGATCGCGACGAAGTCCTCGCGGCCGCTCCGGCCGCCGAAGACGGCCGTTTCCGCGTGCCGCCGATTCTCGGGTTGGAGGGATGATGTCGTCGGTCGACACCGCCTTCGCGATCGCTGCCGACGTCCGCGCCGGCCGGCGACGAGCCGTCGACGTCCTCGACGCTCATCTCGCCAACATCGCCGCGCGTGAGGTCGACGTCCACGCGTTCAACACCGTCACGTCCGAGCAGGCTCGTCGGATGGCCGAGACCGTCGATGCCGCGGTGGCCGCCGGACGCGACCCGGGCCCTCTCGCTGGTGTGCCGATCGCCCTCAAGGACAACATGTGCACCCGCGGTGTGCCCACGACGTGCTCGTCGCGCATCCTCGAAGGGTGGAAGCCTCCGTACGACGCGACGGTCGTGACTCGCCTGGCCGAGGCCGGAGCGGTGTTCGTCGGCAAGACCAATCTCGACGAATTCGCCATGGGATCGAGTACCGAGAACTCGGCCTTCGGCCCGACGTTCAATCCGCACGACGTGACTCGCGTGTCGGGAGGTTCGAGCGGCGGTAGCGCGGCGGCCGTTGCCGCTCACTTCGCCGCGTCGTCACTCGGAAGCGACACCGGCGGGTCGATCCGTCAACCGGCGGCACTCTGTGGAGTCGTGGGGGTGAAACCGACTTACGGAACGGTGAGTCGGTACGGGCTGGTCGCCTTCGCGAGCAGCCTCGATCAGATCGGCCCGTTCACACTCGACGTGCGTGACGCGGCGCTTCTTCTCGAGAACATCAGCGGCCACGATCCGCTCGACAGCACGTCGATTCCCCAGCCGCCCCTTCAGTTGCTCGACGAACTCGATCGTGGCGTGAAGGGCCTGCGTATCGGACGCATCGCCGATCTTCCCGGGGGAAGCGAACCCGAAGTCGAACAGCGACTCGCCGAAGCCTTCGAGGCCCTGGCTGCCGCCGGCGCGAGGATCGTCGACGTCGAACTTCCCTCGTTGAAGTACGGCCTCACGGCGTACTACCTCATCGCGCCGGCCGAGGCGAGCAGCAATCTCGCGCGATACGACGGAGTGCGCTACGGCATGCGCGTCGAGTCGGCGGACACCAACGCGATGTACATGGCCACCCGAGCGGCCGGATTCGGCGACGAGGTCAAGCGACGCATCATGCTCGGAACGTACGCCCTGTCGGCCGGCTATTACGACGCCTACTACGGCAAGGCGTTGAAGGTGCGTCGACTGATCTCCGACGATTTCGCCCGTGCCTACGAGAAGGCCGACGTGATCCTGACCCCCACGTCGCCGATGGTCGCCTTCCCTGTCGGTTCGAAGGTCGACGATCCGTTGTCGATGTATCTGTGCGACGTCTTCACCATTCCGACCAACCTCGCCGGCCATCCGGCCATGAGCGTGCCCTTCGGTACCGGTGCTCACGGATTGCCGGTCGGGGTTCAGGTGTTGGCGCCGACCCTCGGCGAACCGGTCATGTTCCGGGTCGCGGCCGAGCTCGAGAGGGGTGCGCGATGACGACGGAGTCGACGACCGAGAAGTTCATGATCGGTGAGTACGAGCTCGTCTGCGGGCTCGAGGTTCACGTCGAACTCGCCACGGCCACCAAGTTGTTCTCGGCCAGTGCGAATCGTTTCGGCGACGAACCGAACGTCCACATCGATCCGGTGACCCTCGGTCTTCCCGGTGCACTTCCGGTGCTCAACCGACATGCGGTCGAATTGGCGATGCGCATCGGCCTGGCTCTCAATTGCACCGTGCAGCCCTGCACTTTCCACCGCAAGAACTACTTCTACCCCGACATGCCCAAGGCGTATCAGATCTCCCAGTACGACCAGCCGCTCAACATCGACGGGTGGCTCGAACTGCCGGGCGGCAAGCGCATCGGTGTCGAGCGCGCCCATCTCGAAGAGGACACCGGCAAGAGCACTCACATCGGCGGAACGGGAGGGCGAATCCACGGAAGCGAGCACTCGCTCATCGACTTCAACCGTGCGGGAGTTCCTCTGGTCGAGATCGTCGGCCGACCCGACATCGCCTCACCGGACGAGGCCAAGCAATACGTGACCGAGTTGCGGCAGATCCTCGTGGCCATCGGTGCATCCGATGCCAAGATGGAAGAAGGCTCGATGCGTTGCGATGCCAACGTGAGCGTCCGCAAGCCGGGCGAGCCGCTCGGCACGCGTTGTGAGATCAAGAACGTCAACTCCGTTCGATCGCTCGGACGTGCCATCGACTACGAGGCCCGTCGTCAGATCGCGCTCATCGAGAGCGGAGAGAAGATCCGTCAGGAAACCCGTCACTGGGACGAGAACGACGGACGAACCCACACGTTGCGTTCGAAAGAGGACGCCGACGATTATCGCTACTTCCTCGAACCGGATCTGGTGCCTCTCGCCCCGGCCGTCGAATGGATCGACGAGGTACGAGCGTCGTTGCCGATGTTGCCGCGCGAACGTCGCTCGCGCCTGTCGGGTGCCACCGGCGCTCCCGCCGACGGTGAAGCCATCATGGTGGTCGTCGAACGCGGCCAGGACGACTACGTGCTCGCCGTCGGTGCGGCCGGCGGTGATACGGCGCGTGCTCTCGTGCACGTGAAGGAGGCCTATGCCGAGCAGGGTTCCGAACCACGAGTTCCTGCCGGCGATCTGGCCCGTTTGATCACTCTCGAAACCGGTGGCCAGTTGACGGCCACTCAGGCCAAGACGGTCCTCGCGGAGATCGTGGCCTCCGGTGGCGGTGATGCGGCGGCCATCGCGGCGGCCAAAGGTTTCGAGGCCATGGACACTTCCGAACTCGAAGCCATGGTCGAGCAGGCCATCGCGGCCAATGCCGATGCCTGGGCCAAGTACTGCGGTGGCGAGGAGAAGGCCATGGGAGCGCTCGTCGGCGCGATCATGAAGGTGAGCAAGGGGAAGGCCGACGGCAAGGCGGTCACCGCGCTCCTGCAAGCGAAACGCGGATCGTGATCTCGTGGCCGATCACATCCTGATCGACGATCTTCGCTTCGAGAGCATCATCGGAGTTCTCGATCACGAGCGTCTTGCCCCGCAGCCATTGCGCGTCGATGTCGACATCGAGGTCGACCTGCACGACGCCGGAGCCTCCGACGACTTGAACCAGACCGTTCACTACGGAGAGGTCGCGGTCGCCCTGGCGAATCTCGCACGTCGGACCGAGTACCTCCTCCTCGAGCGCCTCGCCCAACACATGGCCGAAGTCGTTCTGGCCTTTCCCCTCGTTCGTGCCGTCGACCTCACGTTGACCAAACTGCAACCGCCGATCCCCGAGAAGATCGGTTCGACCGCAGTTCGGATCCATCGGGTGAGAACCGAAGTGTCCGCGATCAAACGTCACCGCGCCATCGTCGCCCTCGGAAGCAATCTCGGCAGTCGCGAGGCGCACCTCCGCTTCGCCATCGATCGCCTCGGCGAGAGTGTCGTGGCGCAGTCGCAGGTCTTCGAGACCGATCCCATCGGCGGCCCCGACGATCAGGGGGCGTATCTCAACATGGTGGTCGCGGTCGAGACCGAGCTCGACCCCTACGCATTCCTGCGGTGGCTGCATCGAATCGAAGCCGACGCCGGACGCGAACGCATCGTGCACTGGGGTCCACGCACACTCGACCTCGATTTGTTGTTCTTCGACGACGTGGTGATCACGGGTGGGAATCTCGCCGTGCCGCATCCGCGATTTGCCGAGCGACGTTTCGTCCTCGCGCCACTGAGTGAAGTTGCTCCCGAAAAGTGTCCGGAGAACTGGGATCGCGATCTGCCACCTGATGCGGTGCACCCGCGCGGACCGCTGGTCTGACTCGGCCGAGGGCGAGACGAGTCAGTTGAGACCGAGTTCGCGTTCGACTCGTCGAACCTTCTCGGGGTAGTGCACTCGGCCGTATTCGGGTCGTTGGCGCAACACGATCTCGAGAAGCTCGTCGTGTTGGGCGGTCTCCTTCCACGGAAGTGCGATGTAGAGCGGTAGGTCGAACCGACGCAGTGCATCGAGGTTCGAATAGACGTGCTTCTGATAGTGGAAGCGCTCTTCCCACGGCCAGTTGGACGGAGCGAAACCGGTGCCCGGGTCGAGAATGCACGACGACCGCAGGCCGTAGCGATCGGCGACGGCCAATTGGTCGGTGAAGAAGTCGAGCATCACCTGTACCGGATCGGCGCGGACCATCTCCATCTCGCGGGGATTGGGGCCCGACAAGAACGGCAGCACGATCGGCACGCGGAAATCAGCGGCGACCTGCCACATCTCGTCGGTCTGCATGCCGTCGGCTGCGTTGATCACCGTGGCACCGTGCTGCAGCGCTCGACGGGTGACCTCGGGCTTCCACGAATCGATGCTGAGCGGAACGCCGAAGCCGGCGAGAGCTGCGACGATCGATTCGAGTCGCTCCCATTCTTCTTCCCACGGGACGACCGTCGCGTTGTCGGTCGATCCCTGGCCGCCCAGATCGATGCCCTGGCATCCGTGGCTGAGCAAGTATTCGGCGCGACGGGTAGCAGTATCGGGAGTCGTCGCTATTGAATCGGTGTTGAGCGAATCACCCGAAGCGTTCACCACTCCGTAGAGGAACATGGCATCAGGCTAATGACCGGAATGAAGACTTTCGATCCGACCGGATGGAACCTCGACGCGGCCATCGAGGCCAAGCGTGGTCGCACGGTGTCGGTGTGCATTCCGTGTCGTAACGAAGCGGGCACGGTCGGTGACCTCGTTCGCATGATCGATCAGTCCCTCGTCGGATCGCTGGTCGACGAGTTGATCGTTCTCGACGACGGATCGACCGACGGTACGGCCGACATCGCGACCGAAGCCGGTGCCACTGTCGTTCCGGTCGATGTGGTGCACTTCTTCCACGGCTCGGCACGCGGGAAGGGCAATGCCCTCTGGGCGAGTCTGGTCGCCAGTCATGGCGACATCGTCGTGTGGTGCGATGGTGACATCACCAGCTTCACGCCCGAGTGGATCGTGCGTCTGGCGATGCCGCTGCTGATCGACGGCGAACTCGGTCTCGTGAAGGCGAGTTACGAACGACCATCCCACCTCGGTGGTGGTGGACGCACCACCGAACTCGTCGCTCGCCCTCTGTTGTCACTCTTCTTCCCGGAATTGGCCGGTCTCGAACAACCGCTCGCCGGTGAATACGCCGGGCGACGTTCCATGTTGGAAGCGATTCCGTTCGCCACCGGCTGGGGTGTCGAGATCGGGATGATCGTCGACATGTACGAACGCTTCGGACTGGGTTCGATCGGACAGGTCGACCTCGGAATGCGGCTCCACCGGCACCACCGGCTCGAGACTCTCGCCATTCAGGCGGCCGAGGTCGCGGCGACGCTGCTGTCGAGGCTGCCTTCGGCGCCACCGTTCGCCGATGCGGTACCGATGCTGCATCGCAAGTCGGGCGAACCCGTCGAGTTGAATCTGATGGTCCGTCCGCCGGTGTCGTCACTCGCGAGATTCGGCGTCGCGTAGATACCGCAAGAACACGAATCCGTCGTCGTGGCCGACGTGGGCCAGATGCCATGGTTCACGCATGGCCCACGCTCCTTCGGCCACCCGGTCACTTCGTCCGGCGACGAAGCGGGGAGCGACGGTCAGCCAGACCTCGTCGACGAGATCGGCACCCAACATCTGTCCGTTGAGGGTCGGTCCGCCTTCGAGGGCGCACACATCACCCGGGAGCGACGCCACGACGTCGCGGACGTCGCCGCCGACGATGCGGGTGTTACCGGCGGCGAGCAATGCGTCGTGGTGACGGCCGAGATCTCCCGATGACGACATGACGACCAAGGTTTGATGGGAAGGGAGCGGGGAGTAGCCGTCGGCGCGCACCGTTTCGGCGCCCACGAAGACGCAGTCGGCCGATCGGTGGAGGTGCAAGAAGACATCTCGGTCGGCTGGTCCGCCGAGGAGGTGCGAGGCCCCTTCGATCGACACGGCCCCGTCGGCGGTGGAGATCATGGAGAGCACGATCCAGGGTCGATCCTCGTGGCGGGTGCGCCCGGAGAGGTCGTAGGCCTCGGCGATGGAGGCTTCACCGGGGACGGGGTGGAGGATGCGCACGACACGTGTCTACCGCCCCGTCGGGGCCGTGTGTGACGTCGGCTTCGACGGGCATCTCGATCTGACGTGGCGTCAGATCGGTGGGATAGGGTTCGGGCATGTACTTGGCCGAGACGCCCGACCAGCAAGCCCTCCGCAAGGAACTGCGCGAATACTTCGCCGCCATGTTGACCCCGGAGGTTCGAGAAGAACTCGGTGAGTCCGGCGAGGGTCGACCGATCTTTCGTGAGCTGATCCAGAAGTTGGGTGCCGACGGCTGGCTCGGCCTCGGCTGGCCGGTGGAGTACGGCGGCCAGGGTCGTCCGGCAACCGATCAATTCATCATGTTCGACGAAATTCAGCGTGCTCACGCGCCGTTCCCGTTCGTCACCGTCAATACGGTCGGCCCGGCGATCATGGCGCACGGAACGCAGGCTCAGAAGGACGAGTACCTGACCGGCATTCTGAAAGGTGAGATCAACTTCGCCATCGGTTACACCGAGCCCGAAGCCGGAACCGATCTGGCGAGTCTGCGTACCACCGCCGTCCTCGACGGCGACGAGTGGGTCATCAACGGCAACAAGGTGTACACCTCGGGAGCCAATCAGGCCGACTACGTGTGGCTGGCCTGTCGCACCGATGCCGACGCTCCCAAGCACCAGGGCATCACTCTGCTCATCGTGCCCACTGACACGCCCGGTTTCGAATGGACGCCGATCACCACCGTGGGCGGTGTCGTCACCACTGCGACCTACTACACCGACGTGCGCGTTCCCAAAGGCAACGTCATCGGCGAGATCAACGGGGGATGGAAGCTCATCACGATGCAGCTCAACCACGAGCGCGTCGGCCTGGCGGCCTTGTCCGGACTCACCGAGCGTCTGTGCGACGACGTGACCACGTGGTGTCGTGTCACCCCGTCGGGTGGTCCGAACGGCGAGAAGATGATCGACCTGGCGTGGGTGCAAGCCGATCTCGCCAAGTGCGCCGCACTACTCGACGCCATTCGTCTGATGACGTGGAAGTTGGCGCGCAGCGTGGCCGACAACACGCTCGGACCGGCCGAAGCGAGTGGTGTGAAGGTGTTCGGAACCGAGCGAGCCGTCGAGGTCTACCGAATCCTGCAGGGGATCCTCGGTCCGGTGTCGCACCTGCGTGACGGATCGGCCGGCGCGGTCATTCACGGTGAGGTCGAACAAGCCGCGCGTGCCGCTCAGATCAACACCTTCGGTGGTGGCGTGAACGAGATCCAGCGTGAACTCGTGGCCACGGCCGGCCTCGGCCTGACCCGCTCTCGCTGAATCAGCCGCGTCTCGTCGGAGACGCGGTCACCGGCGTCAGAGACGCTGGATGATCGTTCCGGTCGACACGGCTCCACCACAGCACATCGTCACGAGGGCGAATTCCTTGTCGGCTCGTTCCAGCTCGTGGAGCGCCGTCGTGATGAGACGGCTTCCGGTCGAGCCGACGGGATGGCCGAGAGCGATCGCTCCTCCGTTGACGTTCACCTTGCTCATGAGCTCGTCACGACTCACGCCGTACACCTGTGCCCACGACAACACGACACTGGCGAAGGCCTCGTTGATCTCGACGATGTCGATATCGGCCATGGTCATGCCGGCATCTTTCAAGACCTTCTCGGTCGACTGGACCGGTCCGTCGAGGTGGTAGTACGGCTCGGCGCCCACGAGACACTGGGCGACGATGCGTGCGCGCGGGCGGAATCCTTCGGCCCGCGCCTTGTCCTCGTCCATCCAGAGCACCGCGGCGGCACCATCACTGATCTGGCTCGAGTTACCAGCGGTGTGGATGCCATTCGGGATCACCGGGTTGAGCGAGGCCAATTTCTCGGCGGTCGTCTCACGGAGTCCTCCGTCGCGAGAGACGACGACGGAGTTGCCGTCGGCATCGATGACTTCGACGGGAATGATCTCGCGTTCGAAACGTCCTTCTTCGGTCGCCCGAATGGCCTTCTGCTGAGAGATGAGACCGAGATGGTCGACATCGGCTCGGGTGATACCGCGACGCTGCGCGATCCGTTCGGCGGCACCGAACTGGTCGGGCATGTCGATCGAGAAGTCGGCCGGCTTGGAACTGCCGTTCGTGAAGGTGACATCGGCCCCGTCGCCGAGACGAGGAACGTTGGCGCCCAACCACACCTTGCTCATGTGTTCGACACCGCACGCCAGACCGGTGTCGATGACTCCGGCAGCGATCATGTTGTGGATCATGTGGTTGGCCTGCTGGCTCGAACCGCACTGAGTGTCGATGGTGGTGGACGCGACCTGCCAGGGGAGGCCGGCTCCGAGCCACGCCGTACGCGACACATTGCTCGCCTGCTCTCCGGCCTGGGTGACGCAACCACCGACGACCTGTCCGATCGACATGGGGTCGAGGCCGGCTCGCTGCAGAACGCCGGCCTGGATGTGGCCGAGCAGAGTGGCGGCGTGCACCTCGGCGAACTGTCCGTTGCGCTTTCCGATGGCCGAACGGCCGGCTTCGACGATGACGGGCTTGCCCATGATGTTTCTCGCTTCCTGAGTCGGGTGATGGGTGGTGAAGAGGAACGAAGATTCAGCGACGCGTCAGCGAGACCGGAAGGTTCTTGATGCCGTGAATGAAACTCGACCGCAACTTGCGGATCTCGCCGGTCGGCTGGATGTCGGCGACTCGCTTCGAGAGTTCTTCGAACAGGATCCGCATCTCGAGTCGGGCCAGATTCGATCCGAGGCAGAAGTGCGGTCCGCCGCCACCGAAGGTGACGTGCGGATTGGGGGTGCGGCCGATGTCGAATCGATCGGGATCGGTGAAGACCCGCTCGTCGCGGTTGGCCGACGGGTAGAACATCGTGACCGAATCACCTTCTGCGATGTGCACGCCGTGCAAGTCGACGTCGCAGGTGGCGGCGCGGCGGAAGTAGTTCACCGGGGTGGCCCAGCGCAGGATCTCTTCGACCGCGGAGCTCACGAGATTCGGATCGGCCTGGAGGCGTCGCCACTGATCGGGATGCTCGATCATGGCCACGACACCGTGACTGATGCCGTTACGCGTCGTCTCGTTGCCGGCCACCGCCAACAACAGCATGAACAGATCGAACTCGTGCTCCGACAGGACGTCACCGTCGTGCTCACTGATGAGTGTCGTGATGATGTCGTCCTTCGGAGAGTTCTTGCGTTCGACGGCCAACTGGTTCGAGTACATGTAGAGCTCGGTGGCGGCGATCATGCCGGACTCCGGGTCGGCGGCGAACTCGGGATCGTTGCTGCCGATCATCGCGTTGGACCAATCGAACACCTTGCGACGGTCCTCGACGGGAATACCCACCAGTTCGGCGATGGCGATGAGGGGAAGTTCGGCCGAGACACGATCGACGAAGTCGACCTCGCCGGATTCGATCGCCTGTTCGATGAGTTCGATCGCCACGTCACGGAAGTGTGACTCGAGCATGCGCATGGCCTTCGGCGTGAAGCCCCGGTTCACGAGAGTGCGCAGACGGGTGTGATCGGGCGGGTCGAGGTCGATCAGAAGGCGGGCACCGTCGTTGTCGATCTCGGTCGGGGCCTCGTTCATGAGCGAGCCCTTCTTGGCCGAGGAGAAGGTCTGGAACTTGCGGCTCACTTCCACCACATCGGCGTGGCGGGTGATGGCCCAGAACTCCTCGGTGTACATCGGCTCGATGCCGCGGCACTTGATGACCGGCGCCTCGTCGCGCATCTGGCGATACAGATCGTGTGGGGGGCCGTACTGATACGACTCGTGTGAAATGACGTCGAGCACGTCGTAGCTCAAGTCGTATGTCATCGCGCCATCCTCATCGATCGATCCCCAGGATCAGTCCGCTGGTCGGAACCCCCGTGCCGGCGGTGACCAGCACGTTCTCGACATTATCGACCTGGTTCACACTGGTACCACGCACCTGGCGGACTCCTTCGGCGATGCCGTTCATTCCGTGGAGGTACGCCTCTCCGAGTTGACCGCCGTGGGTGTTGATCGGAAGACGGCCGCCGATCTCGAGCGCACCACCGGCGATGAAGTTCTTCGCCTCGCCGCGGGGGCAGAATCCGAACTCCTCGAGTTGCATGAGAACGTAGGGCGTGAAGTGGTCGTACAGGATGGCCGTCTGGATGTCGGATGGCGTCAACCCGGACGACGTCCAGAGCTCGTCGGCGACGACTTTCATCTCGGGTAGCTGAGCGATGTCGTCGCGGTAGAACGACGTCATCGTCCACTGCTCGTGGCCGGCGCCCTGCGCTCCCGCGACCACCACGGCCGGGCGGTTCGGCAGATCGCGAGCACGTTCGATGCTCGTGACGACGAGAGCTTGGCCGCCGTCGGTCTCCTGACAGCAATCGAGCAGGTGGAGCGGATCGACGATCCAACGGCTGTTCTGATGATCCTCGAGGGTGATCGGCTGTTCGTGGAACCACGCCGCCGGGTTGTTGGCCGCATGACGACGTCCGGCGACCGCGACGCGGCCGAAGTCGAGTGACGTGGCCCCGTAGAGATGCATGTACCGCCGGGCGACCATGGCGACCCAACTCGCGGGGGTCAGCAGACCGGCCGGCGTCGTCCAGGAGAACTGGGCGCGCTCGGCGGTGGCCGAACGATCGAGATCTTGCACGCCGGCACCGAAGCGGCGGCCACTGCGTTCGTTGAACGCGCGGTAACACACGACGGCATCGGCGACGCCGGTGGCCACGGCCATGGCGGCCATGACGATCGTTCCGCACGCCGCCCCGCCGCCGTAATGCACGCGGCTGAAGTGACGAAGTGAACCGATACCCACGTGACGGGCGATCTCGATGTCGGGATTGTTGTCGGTCGAATACGTGACCATGCCGTCGATGTCGGACGGAGAGAGACCACTGTCGGCGATGGCGGCCGCGACTGCTTCGCTGGCCAGGCTCATCTCGCTGCGACCTGAGTCCTTGCTGAACTCGGTCGCGCCGATACCGACGATGGCCGCCCGGCCGCCGAGGCGATTGCCCACTCGATTGATGCTCATGGCAGGACCACCTCGACGGTCGCGTTCATGTGATCGCCGAGTGAGTTGGCACCCTTCACGGCGACGGTGGCGATCTTCGTCGTCGGATCGACCGCGGTGACCTCGCCGGTGATCGTCATGGTGTCACCCGGGTAATTGGGTGCACCCAGACGGATCTTGACCGAACGCAGGAGGGCATTCGGTCCGGTCCAGTCGGTCACGTAACGGCCGACGAAGGAGTTCGACGTGAGGATGTTCATGATGATGTCCTTCGATCCGCGTTCTTTGGCCACGTCGGGATCGTGGTGCACGACTTGGTAGTCGCGGGTGGCGATGGCCGTCGAGACGATGAGTGTCCGCGTGAGCGGAATCTCGAGCGGCGGAAGTGAATCGCCGACCTGCACCGAGGTGAAGGATCGGGTGTCGGGTAGTCGCGTCGTCATGGCTGTCCTGTCAGGTCCGGGCGATGAGTTGTCCGAGGCGAGCCAGATGGGAGCTGGCCGAACCGAGTTGAGTGGCGAGTTGGATTCCCCACAAGAAGTAGCGGTGCACCGGGTAGTCGACGTCGGCGCCGATCCCGCCGTGAAGGTGTTGCGCCGCGGTCACCACCTGTTGGGCACCTTCGCTTCCCCAGTACGCGGCGACGGCGACATCGCGGCGGGCGTCGAACCCTTCGGAGAGACGCCACGCCGCATTGAGTGCGGTCACTCGCATGGCTTCGGTCGTGATGTATCCATCGGCTGCGCGTTGCGTGGTGGCCTGGAAGGCCGAGAGCGGTTTGCCGAACTGCTTGCGACTCGACAAATGGGTCGCCGTGAGGCTGAGCGATCCCTCGGCGACGCCGACCTGAAGGGCGGCGAGGGCGACCACGGCGTGTTCGAAGATCGATCGCAGCATCTCGCGACCGTCGTTCTCATTGGCGCCTGAAGCGTCGCATCCGAGCAATGCGGTGACCGGCAACGTGACGTCGATGTCGAGATGAGCATGCGGTTCGTGGTTGGTGGTCGAGACCGGAACGATCGTCACTCCGGGAGTGTCGAGGGGGAGAAGGAGCAACGCGGGAGTTCCGTCTTCGCGTGACACCGATACCACGGCGAGGTTCGCATGTTGGGCGAACGGGACGGCGGGCTTGGTTCCGACGACTCGAACCTGGCCCGCGGTGACCGTGGCCGTCGTGGCCGGTCGACTCACGTCGTTGGCGCCGAATTCGGCGAGGGCGACGGTCACGATCGTGCTGCCGTCGGCGACACCGTTCAGGATCCGGCGCTGGTCAGCCGTGCCGTAGTCGGCCAGCGCCAGGCTCGCCACACCGGTGGTCCAGAGCGGAACCAGAGCGACGTGACGGCCCTGAGCCATGAGCGCGAGGGCGAGTTCGACCGAACCGAATCCGCTGCCACCGTTCTCCTCGGGGACACACAACGCCTGCACGCCGCTCGACGCCAGTTGGCTCCAGGTCTCACGGTCGAAGCCGTCGCCCTTCTCGACGGACTTCACACGATCGACCGACGACTGGCCGGCGAAGACCTGCTCGGCGAGATCACGGATGACCTCTTGTTCCTCGTTGAGATCGAAATTCACGATGCGGTCCTTTCCTGCGATGCGTCGAGAGTGGCGAAGGGGAGCTTCATGTCGGGATCGGTCGTTTCGATCGAGATGCGCACTCGTGCGCCGACCGCGAGTCCGTCGCTCGAGTTGCCGACAGTGTTCATGACGACACGCACCGTCATGTCGTCGGGACGCGCGTCGACGGGTGGGTCGACGTCGACGAGGAGAATCGGGAGGGGGTAGTCGAAACTCGGCACCTGCGGGAAGTGCGTGATCACGAAACTGTGGATCGTTCCCGACATCGGCATCTCCACCTGATTCCAGGCGAGGGAATGACACGAGGGACACATGGGGCCGGCCGGAAAGCGCAGATGCGAGCAATCGGCGCAACGCTGCGCGAGCAGCTTGCCCTCGCCGAGCGCCTCGAACCACCAATGGTTGTCGAATGTCGTCGCCGGACGCGGGCGGGGTGGTTTGGGTGTGCTGGCCGGCTGCTTCGGTCGCGGGCGGAAGCGGAAGATGCGGAACATCATCGATCCGACGAGTTCGTCGGCGGCGTCGTAATAGTCCTGGCGCGTGGTGACGAAATGGCCCGTTCCGAGTCCGGTCGTCTTCTCGTCGCTGATCGTGTCGATCACGGTTCGCATGGTGAGTCGGTCACCAGGACGCAGATACCGGTGGTACACCTGATCGCTGTTCGTGCCGACGACACTCGTGAATCCGCGCGAGAAGAGCAACTGATTCATGCGCTCGTAGGGTCCGTCGCCGTCGCGCTTGGGTCCCTCGATCCCGACCATCACCCACGACTGCAACATCGTGGGCGGAGCGACGACGCCGCCGTGAATGCTCTGTGCCGCCAAGTTCGCATCGGTGTAGACCGGATTGGTGTCGCCCACGGTCTCGACCAAGTGGCGAATCATCGGCTCGTTGATCGCATCGGGTGCGGGCTCGGGCGGACCGATCTCGAGGCCGACGTAGGTCTGGAGTTCGGCGAGGAACGCAGCCTTCGCTTCGGGTGTGTCGTCGACGACGGTGTCGGTGGTGCTCATGATGCCTCGTTCAAAGTTGTTCGTTGAGGGTGACGTCAGGCCCGCGGAAGTTCGCTCCAGGGGCGGTCCTTGTCGGGTTGTGGTTCGCGCGGAAGTCCGAGTCCGCGTTCGGCGATGATGTTGCGCTGGATCTCGTCGGTGCCGCCTCCGATGCGGATCGCGAACTGCGAGAGCAGGTGTTGGCCCCATTGATTGTCGTGAGGAGCATCATCGCCCCACAGGGTGCAGCCAGGTCCGACGATTTCGGCCGCGAGATCGGCGGTGAGGCGCCAATGATTGGCATAGGCGAGTTTGAGCGTGAGCATCTCGGGACCGGGCATGCGCATCTGACTCATGGCGGTGCGCATGCGGAAACCGAGGTAGCGGAGATTCTCGGCGCGGATGTGCACCTGTGCGAGACCCTGACGAATCCGAGGATCGTCGGCGATACCTCGTTCGCGCGCGATGTCGACGAGCTGCTGCAGGTTCCAACTGCCGCCTCCCGACCCGATGTGACTTCGTTCGTTGCTCAACGTCGTCTGGGCGACCTTCCAGCCGCCGTCGATGTCACCGAGGACGTTCGCGTGGGGAATTCGAACGTCGGTGAGGAAGACCTCGTTGAAGTGCTGCACTCCGGTGATCTGGGTGATCGGTCGAATCTCGAGACCCGGGGTCTTCATGTCGAGAACGAAGTACGTGATACCGGCGTGTTTGGCGACGTTGGTGTCGGTGCGCGCGAGGAGGATTGCGTAATCGGCGAATTGCCCGAAGCTGGTCCAGACCTTCTGGCCGTTCACGATCCATTCGTCACCGTCGCGGACGGCACGGGTTCCGAGCGAGGCGAGATCGCTGCCCGAACCGGGTTCGCTGAAGAGCTGACACCAGACCTCGTCGCCGCGCAGGATCGGGGCGAGGTGCCGTTCTTGCTGTTCGGGAGTGCCGTGGGCGATGAGGGTCGGTCCGACCATGCCGATCGACACGGCGAACGCACCGTTCGACACGTCGAAGTTCGACATCTCCTCGGCGAAGATCGCCGACTGGATGGCACTCGCGCCACGACCGCCGTACTTCTTCGGCCACGTGATCCCGGCCCACCCGTGATCGAAGAGCACGCGTTGCCAATCGCGGCACTTCTGGATGTGGGCACCGAGGTCGTGTTCGCCGAGTTCACCGGCTCCGTCGGACCGCAGGCGGGCGTGCTGACCGAGCCAGGCCCGTGCTTCGGCGCGAAAGGCCGCTTCGTCGGGTGTGTCTCCGATGTGCATGTTTTTCGTGCATCTCCCCACGTCTGACGGTTTCTGACAGTCTGTCAGAAACCGTCGGTAGGGCACCCATGCGGGCTCCGGCGCGCGACCGGCCGTCGCGCTGGCTCACTCCCGCCAGGTCGCCGGACCGGTGAAGAACCCCAGATCGTCCCGACTGGTCGAGAGCTCCCGCCCGGTCGAGGTGTCGAGAATCTCGGTCCAGTTGGCCCGGACGTCATCGAGGGTCGCTCCTGGTCCCCCGGACCAGCCGGGATGGCCGACCGTGGTGATGAGCGACGATCGTCCGGCGCCGGCCGTGACGATGCGCCCGGTGACGTCGATGTCGTCGTGGACGAGCCAGCACGCGACCGGGCTGCACGCCGACGGGGGAAAGTTCTCCTCCATCCAGCGCCGGGTGTCGGCATGTGGGTTGAGGGCCGCCGACCGGGTGTACCCGATCGGCATCAGGCAGTTGACCGTGATGCCGAACGGAACGCCTTCGTTGGCGAGGGATCGGGTCAGACCGATGAGCCCGGCCTTGGCCACCGAATAGGCGGGCATCCCCGACGAGCCGATCGCCGCGGCCGACGAGGTGACGAGGATTCGGCCGTGTTTCTGGTCGCGCAGAATCGGCCAGGCGGCTCGACAGACGTTCCACGTGCCGACGAGATGAGTGGCCAGGATCGTGTCGAGCTGCTGGTCGGTCGTGTCGGTGAGCGATCCCGTCGGGCCGCCTCGTCCGGCGTTGTTGAGGACGATGTGCAGGCCGCCGAAGTGATCGATCGCCGAGTCGACGATTCGTCGAGCACTGTCGGCATCGGCCACCGAATGGGTGTCGGCGACCGCTGTACCGCCGGCGTTGCGAATCTCGGTCGTCGTCGCTTCGGCGTGTTCAGCCGCGACGTCGTTGACGACCACGTGCGCACCGCGCGATGCGAGGAGCAATGCGTGCTCCCGACCGAGACCGCGTCCGGCTCCGGTCACGATGGCGACGCGCCCGTCGAATCGAATCGGAGACGAGAGGGCGTCGGAGCTCATGGCTCGACACCGTACAGTTCTCCCATGGCCGTCGATTCACTACCCGCGACGTCGGCGCCGCCGCAGGTGGTCATGATCACCGGCGCGAGTCGGGGGATCGGTCGCGCCCTCGCCGTCGATCTCGCCGCACGCGGATTCGACCTCGTGCTCACCGCACGTTCCGTCGACGGTGGAGCGATTTTCGACGGCACGTCGCGTCGTGACGATCTGGCCGGTGCACCGCTGCCCGGCTCGCTCACCGAAACGGCCGACGAATGCCGACGGGTTCGATCGTCGTGTCGAGTCGTGTGCGTGGCGATGGACCTGATCGACGAGGCGAGCGTCCGAGCCGCCGCGCGAACGGCCCTCGACGAATTCGGACGAGTCGACGTGCTCGTGTCGAACGCGATCTATCAAGGTCCCGGTGTCAATGATCCGTTCCTCGATCTCCCGATCGATCTGTTGCGCCGAGTCATCGAAGGTGATGCGGTGGCACCGATGATCCTGCTGTCGGAGTTGCTTCCCGGCATGGTCGAGGCGAGATCGGGTGTGGTCGTGCATCTCACGTCGGGAGCAGCGTCACTCGTGCCCCGAGCACCGACCGGTCGTGGCGGGTGGGGAGTGGCCTACGCGATGGCCAAGGGAGCGGCCCACCGCATCGCTGGTGTGTTGCACGCCGAACACGGCGCCGATGGGATACGTGCGTTCAGCGTGAATCCCGGTCACGTCACGACCGATGTGATGCGTGAACGGGCGGCTCGAGCAGGACGGGAGGTCACCGGCGATGGACCGGGCGACACCGTGGCGACGATCGCGTGGTTGCTGCAGGGAAGCGACGAGGCCGCCGCGCTGTCGGGGCGCGAGGTGATCGCGCGCGACGTCGCCGCGCGATTGCGGGACGTCAGTTCGATCTGATTCGCTCGACGGCTCGGGCGAGAAGAGCGTCGTTGTCGGTGTTGGGTGGGGGTGCCACCAGGATTCCATCGGCGGTGTCGCCGAACCATTCGTGGGCGATGTCGGGCAACTCGTCGAAAGTCGCCTGCGGAACGAGGGTGTCGAGCACCTCGTCGGTGACGAGGTCGGCCAGGTCGGCCCAACGATTCTCGCGGATCAACGCGCGGAGTCGACCGGCGAGTTCACCCCAGCCGAAGAGTTCGAGGGTGCGCTCGTACGCCGGAGTGGAGTACAAGAAGGCGAGCAGGCGTCGGTTGTGCTCACGTCGTTCGTCGATGTCGGCGCGTGTCGCGCCGAGGATCCACTGGGTGCCGACCACCAGTTCGATGGCAGTGGCGGATCGACCGGCTCGTTCCGCCCCGGCGGCCAGGCCTGGTCGACAGATCTCGCGCAGATAGCGCGGATGACTGTTGGTCGGGTGGGTGACGAAGCCATCGGCGATGGCCCCGGCGGTTTCGACGAGTCGACGGTTGACGCCACCCATCCAGATCGTTGGACGAGTCACGCCGACGGGCAAAGGGTCGGGAGTGAAGTTCGGCGTGAGGAGGGTGAGGTCGTAGTGCTCGCTACGGAAGTCGAGCGGAGCGATGCCGTCGAAGGCGTTCCACGAGGCGCGGACGGCACCGATGTGGTCGCGCAGACGTCCGACGGGATCGTCGAAGGTCGCACCGAATCGACGTTCGACGTGCGGGCGGATCTGGGTGCCGAGTCCGAGCTGGAAGCGACCGCTCGACGTTTCGGCGAGATCCCAGGCCGAGTACGCGACGGCCATCGGACTGCGCACGAGTGCGAGCGCCACCGACGTGCGCACGATCAATCGCTCGGTCGATTGCAGGGCGACCAACGACACCAGGAACGGATCGTGAACGGTTTCGGCGACGTGCAGGCCGTCGTAACCGAGTGCTTCGACTCGACGAGCGTGAGCAGGAACGTCACGTAGCGGGAGACGCGGATCCATGCCCGCATAGACACGCATCAGCCGCGACCGAATCGTCGTGCGGCCCATTCGCGGGCACGCCGGTTCTCGAACGCGAACGCGTCGTCGGAGTCGCCGAACGGCCGCACGTCGTCGTACAACGCCCGCACTTCGGAGGTGGCGTCGCCGTGCGTGGTGGCGATCGATTCACCGATCGCCACTGCTCGATCGAGGAGTGAATCGTGCTCGACGACTTCGACGACGAGTCCCCACGCGAGTGCGGTGTGCGCGTCGACGAACTCGCCGGTCAGGCTCATGTAACGCGCGCGCCCCGGACCGATGAGTCGCGGCAGAACGATCGTGAGGCCCCACCCGGGAACCATGCCGACTTTCGTGTGGGTGTCGGCGAAACGTGCGCGCTCGGAGGCGATGAGAAAGTCGCACGCCAACGCGATCTCGAATCCGCCGGTCACGGCGGCACCGTTGATCGCACCGATCACCGGAACCCGCGTGGGTGGTAGCGCTCCCCAGTAACCCGGGTGCGGGTTCTCGCCCTTCTTCTCGCCTCCGTCGACGTCGCGTCGATCGAAGCCGGCACAGAAGGTCGGATCGGCTCCGGTGAGAACGATGGCTCGAACGTCAGGAACAGCGTCGGCGGCGCGAATCGCGTCCGGAAACGCCGCCGCGAGTTCGGCGTTCAGGGCGTTGCGCGCATCGGGACGATTGAGCGTGACGACCGCGACGGCGCCTCGTCGTTCGGTCGTCACGACCGGAGTACCCGACGTGGACGAGGTGGGCGACGGGTTCACGACCTGACAGAGTGTCAGATACGGCGGGTCGGATCCAGACCCGAGGGCTCGAGCAGGGAGAGAGACATGAAGTTCTGGTGCGCGACGGCGTTCATGAAGACCAAGCAACTCGTGCACATCGCGCAGTTGCTCGACGAGGCTGGTTACCACGGCCTCATGGTCAGTGATCACCTCGTCTATCCGAAGAATCTCCAGTCGAAGTACCCGTATTCGCCACACCCCGACGGTCGTCCGATCTGGGATCCGGAGACGGCGTGGCCCGATCCGTGGGTGCTCATCGGCGCCATGACGAGCGTGACGAAACAGCTCAACTTCACGACCAACATCTACGTGGCGGGTCACCGTCCTCTCCTGCAATTGGCCAAGGAGATCGCGACGGCGTCGGTGCTGTCGGACGGTCGAGTCGCGCTCGGAGCCGGTGCCGGGTGGATGAAGGAGGAATTCGACCTACAGGGTCAGGACTTCTCCAATCGTGGCAAGCGCCTCACTGAGATGATCGAGGCTCTGCGCGCGATGTGGGCCGGAGGATGGGTCGAGTTCCACGGGGAGTACTACGACGTCCCGGCGGTGACCATGGAGCCGAGTCCGCCGCGGCCGGTTCCGATCTACGTGGGCGGCCACACCGATGCGGCCCTGCGTCGTGCGGCGAAGGTCGGTGACGGGTGGATCGGCAATGCGTATCCGTGGGAGGACGCCGAGACCCACATCACCAAACTGAAGGGGTACCTGCGCGAATACGGCCGCGAGAACGACGACTTCGAGATCATCTGCGGCCTGTACGCGATGCCGACGGCCGACTTGTACAAGCGGGCCGAGGAAGAACTCGGCATGACGGGCACGTTGTGCATGCCGTGGGCGTTGGGTAACCCGTCAGCGGGGGACCACGCCGGACTGGCCGAGATGTCGGCGGCCTACAAACCCTTCATCGAGGACTTCGCGACGAACGTCGTGGCGAAGTGCCAGTGAGAACGAATCAACCGGGCCAGACGATCGACTGCATCTCGGTGTAGCAGTGCAGGCCGAAGTCGCCACCGTCGCGACCCACGCCGCTCATCTTGAATCCGCCGAATGGCGCCTCGTGATTTCGCTGCGCGGTGTTGATACCGACGTTGCCACTTCGCATCCGCCGGGCCATGCGGTAGGCCTTGTCGGAATCCTGTGAGAAGACGTAGTCGTAGAGGCCGAACTCCGAACCGTTGGCGATGGCCAGACCTTCTTCGTCGTCGTCGAACGGGACGACGACGACGACCGGGCCGAAGATCTCCTCTCGTACCGGCGTCATGTCGGGGCGGCATCCGGCGATGAGGGTGGGAGCCACGTAGAAACCACGGTCCATGTGGGAAGGGCGACGACCATCGACGACGATGTCGGCTCCCTCACTCGCTCCGGCCGCGATGTACGACTCGATGCGATCGCGTTGAACCGCCGAAATGACCGGTCCGACGAGAGTGTCGGCTTCGGTCGGTGCACCCACTTTCAGATTCGGTGCGACCTTGGCGAGAGCGGCGACGAGTTCGTCGTAACGGGAGCGGTGGACGATCGCCCTCGTGGGTGCCGTGCAGATCTGGCCGCTGTGGAAGGCCCACACGCTCTGGATCGCGCTGACCGCCTTCGCGATGTCGGCGTCGTCCATGACGAGTGCAGCGCCCTTGCCACCCAACTCGAGCAACTGGCGCTTCATGGTGGCCGCGCCGGCTTGCATGATGCGAACTCCGACCGACGTGGAGCCGGTGAACGACACCATGTCGACATCGGGTGACGTGGTGAGGGCGGCGGCCGGCTCGGGCTTCGACGACGTGACGATGTTGATGACACCGGGCGGGAAGCCGACCTCGTGCATGATCTCGGCCAGTTCGATGACGGCCAAGGGATCCTGCGGTGCGGGCTTCATCACGACCGTGCAACCGACGGCGAGGGCCGGCGCGATCTTGCCGGCCATGTTGACGACGGGGAAGTTGTACGGCGAGATGCATGCGACGACCCCAACCGGCTGGCGCTGCACGACTCCGCCGATGAGTCCGCCCGCGGCGAGCGGTGTGGCTTGCATCGGTGACGGCGGAAGGGGGATGTCGAGACTGCGAGCGGCACTTCGGGCGTAACGCTCGAAACGTTCGATGGCGACCGGAACCTGCATGCGCGAACCCACCTGAGCCGTGGCTCCGGTCTCGCTGATGATCAACGGAACGAGATCGCCCTGTCGCTCACGGAGTCGATCGGCGACGGCCTGGAGAAGGCGGGCGCGTTCGGACGCGGGAGTGCTCCACCAGCCGGGAAAGGCTCGTTGCGCGGCCCGGGCCGCGTCGTTGGCCTGTTGCACCGACGCTTCGGGAGCGTGGCCGACGATCTCCTCGGTGGCCGGGTTGATGACCGGGGTGGACCCTTCGGCTCCGTCGACCCACTGGCCGTCGATCAGCAGTCGATAGCGCTTGTCGTGAGTTGCGGTCATGGTTCGTTCCCCCTGGATCGGTTCGGCGCCAAGGCTACAATCTGACGAGTCGTCAGATTCCATCGACGTTCGACGATCCTGTCGACGTGCGGTGGCGGGAAGTGGAGAAGGACATGCTCGACATCCTCATTCGCGGAGGTCAGGTCATCGACGGAACGGGTGCGCCGGCTCGGCGCGCCGACATCGGCGTGAAGGACGGCCGGATCGTGGCCATCGGGTCGATCGACGAAGCGGCTGCCGAGGTGATCGAGGCCGACGGACTCATGGTCTCGCCCGGCTTCATCGACCCTCACACCCATTACGACGCGCAGCTCCTCTGGGATCCGACGGCGAGTCCGTCGAGTGTGCATGGCGTGACCACGATCATCGGTGGCAACTGCGGTTTCACACTGGCGCCGCTTCTTCCCGGTGATGCCGACTATCTCCGCAAGATGATGTCGAAGGTCGAGGGCATGCCCCTCGCCGCACTCGAGAACGGGACCGATTGGTCCTGGGAAACCTTCGCTGATTACCTCGGCCGACTCGAGGGACGCGTCGCCGTGAACGCTGGCTTCCTCGTCGGCCACTGCGCGATTCGCCGGTACGTGATGGGCGCGCATGCCGTCGGCGACGAAGCATCCGCGGATCACATCGGTGCGATGCGACAGGAACTCGCCAAGGCCTTCGAGGCCGGCGCGCTCGGCTTCTCGTTCACCAACAGCACCTCGCACAGCGATGGTGACGGTGAACCGGTGGCGAGTCGCTGGGCCACGCACGACGAACTCATCGCACTGTGCGAGGAGACGGGTCAGCACGAGGGAACGACCCTCGAAGGGATCGTGCCCGGCTGCCTCGATCGCTTCGACGATGCCGAGATCGAGTTGCTCGGTCGGATGAGTGCAGCGGCGAATCGCCCCATGAACTGGAACGTGCTGACCGTCGATTCGCGCGAGCCCGATCGAGTGCCGCGTCAGATCTCGGCGTTCGACCGAGCGGCCGAACTCGGCGGCAAGGTCGTGGCTCTGACGATGCCCGTGCAGGTGCCGATGAACATGAGCTTCCTCAACTTCTGTGGACTGTGGCTACTCCCCGGTTGGCAGAAGATTCTCGGAGTTCCGGTGGCCGAGCGCATCGAACGTCTTCGCGATGCGGACACCCGACTGAAGTTGCTCGAATCGAGTCAGTCGCCCGAGGCCGGCGTGTTCCGTCGTCTCGCCGACTGGGGCGAGTACGTGATCGGTGACACCTATTCGGAGGCCAATCGCGGGTTGTCCGGTCGCGTCGTGCGCGACATCGCCGCCGAGCGCGGAGTGAGCAATTTCGGAACGCTGCTCGACATCGTGATCGCCGACGAACTGCGCACGATTCTGTGGCCGATTCCCCAGGACGACGACGCCGAATCGTGGCGGATGCGCGCCGAGTTGTGGCAGGACCCGCGGGCGATCATCGGCGGGTCCGATGCCGGTGCCCACCTCGACCGCATGTGTGGTGCGCCGTACCCGACTCGGTGGATCGCCGATTGCTTGCGTGGCCGCAAGTTGGTGTCGGTCGAGCACGCGGTGCGCATGATGACGAGTGCTCCGGCCGCATTGTTCGGTCTGACCGAGCGTGGCGAGATTCGTGAGGGTGCTCACGCCGATCTGGTGGTGTTCGATCCGGAGACGATCGGTTCCGAGGACGCACGACTGGTGACCGACCTCCCCGGAGATTCGTCGCGATTGACGGCGGGATCGTTCGGTGTGAAGCGAGTGCTCGTGAACGGAACGGTGATCGTGGAGGACGGCGTTGCCAATGGCCGGACCCCGGGCACCGTGCTCAAATCCGGCCGTGACACCCACACCGTCACCGCCCACTAACCCTTACTTTTCACCCACTCTGTAGCGCAGACAGCTTCCAGGAGTAGGGAGCGCTACAGGGTGGGAAGATTTTGGTGAAATCAGTGGGGGAGTAGTTGTTTCTCGCGGATTTTCGAAACAGCCAGGATTCGTGTGACGACTGCTTTCAGGTTTTGTTCGATGTCTTCAGTCGTCGGTCTGAGCGTCTGCCACCCGAGCTCGGCGGCAGCTAGGTCCCGGTGCTTGTCGCTGTGAACCGCCGATGAGGAATCGTGCAACCCTCCGTCCACCTCGACCCCTAGCTTGATGTCAGGTCTGGCAAGGTCGATGAAGGCAGCTGAACCTCCGGGTAGTCGGAGAAGGTGCTGACGTTTCCATCCCGCTTCTTCGGATTCGAGGGCCACAGCGAGAAGAAGTTCCGCATGGCTCATCGCAATCGGCAATTCATCGGGTCGGCCGAGGATCACACGTCGAAAGCGAGCGGATCCAGGACGCCCCATTTTGATCGCCTTGCTTCCGAACGCTCTGACCTCTGCGACCGATGCGAGTTGACGATTTACACAGTCCTCGAATGCAGAGGCGAGTGTCCGGTCGTCGGTCTCGTGCGCTATCTCGAAAAGTGTTTGAGATGGTGAGCTGACAACCCCGCCAGTGACGAGATGAACGACGTCGACATCGGCAAAGTTGGTTCGTCGAATGCGAACTCCGGACAGCCGTGGATTCTTTCGCTGGTGGGTAGAGAGCTCGATCCGTCCGCGAGGGATTCTGCGGAAACCCCAGTACTCAGCCGCGGTGTTTCCCGATGCCCAGGAGTCCGGCACTGCCCAACAGGCGGCGGCGATCTCGGTAGCGATGTCGAGAGTGGCATGGCCGAGAGCGAATACGACCCCTCGGTGCACAGGGCGGATCGCGCCTTCCCTGATCAGGTGGTAGCGCATTCCAGCGCTGATACCGAGACGATTGAGGTCTTCGATGAGGACGATTCCGTTGCGCTGTTCTGCAGCGGAGATGATTCCAGCCATTTTCCTGCTCATGGCCGACCATGTGGGAATCGTCGCCTCGGAAAAGGAATTCACCCACTCTGTAGCGCTCGCTACCGCCAGGCGGTGTCTGCGCTACAGAGTGGGTGAATGTCGTGATTTACGTCAGGTGGTGGTGCTGAGGATCAGCGGATGGCGACCCAGTCGCTGATCACGATGCCACAGGCAATCGGAGCCGCACAGCCGTTGTACAGGCCGTTGGCATCCGCTGCCGTCGTGGCGTCCGCACCCGTGATCTTCACCGTGTGAACCGCGTTGGCGGCGTACGGCTTGTCGGGAGCGAAGAGACCGGTTCCGCCACCGGCGAGAGCCAACGGCACCTCACCGAGGTTGAGCACGGCTTCCACGAACGACGCACGAGTCGGGTTCACGCCCGCTGCCGACAGGCCCAGATTGAGAATGTTCATGAGAGCACATTCCTGCGGGGTGTAGTCGGAGATGAGCACCTTGCCGGCGGCGTCGGTGATGATCTGACCGGCGGGCACGCCCGAGTTCGACTTGCCGCCGTAGTACTCCTCGAAGTTTTCATCGAAGTTGGCGCGGCACTGGGCCTCGAACTCGGTGTCGGGACGGATCGACGTTCCATCGGTCGAGTGGTCGTACGCCGTGATGCACTCGCTGCCGTACGCGGCAGCCGGTGCACGGCTGAGACCGAAGGCCGAGCAGCCGGACGACGAGGTGTCGAGGAGGCTGAACGACAGGCCAGCAGTAGCGGCGGCATTCCAGAAGCCCTGGCTCTCGGTGAACGGCGTGCTCACGAGAACGTGAACCGCGCCCTCGGCCTGGAACGCGCCGACAGCGGCGGCGCCTTCTTCGTTGATGGCGGCGTTGTCACCGGACTGCGAGTTGAGCTCGATGTACGAGACCGTGTAGCCGGCCTCTTCGAGAGTGGCTTTGGCGGCCTGTCCGGCGGCGCTGAGGGCCGGGGAGTTATTGGACAACACGCCGACAACCGAGCCAGCGGCGGCGTCGGTCGACTCGATCCACGCCTTGGCGCCAGCGGCGGCCACGGCCTCCGACGGCGGGGCGAGACCGATGGCGAGGCCGGTTTCGAACTCGGCCTGGCTCATGACGTCGCCGTACATGATGACGACGCCGGCGTCGAACAGGCACTTGCGAGCGATCGACGAGAGTCCGGTGCCGTTCATGACCGCGAACAATTCGTTGTCGATGGTGGCTGCGGCGCAGAGAGCGTCGAAGGTCGACTGGTCGAGCGGGTTCCAGACGAGCTGGACGAGTTCGATCTGACGACCGTTGATGCCACCGGCCTCATTCATGTCGTCCACGAAGACCTGGTAGCGATCGAAGAGGTGCTCGGTCGTGAGCGTGTCGGGAATCGAGATTCCGGCAGCGCGCACGGCCTCGAGGTCGGACACGGCGATGCCGATCTTGATCGTGGTTTCGGTGATGCCGACGTCGGACGCCGTGAGCTCCTCGGCCGGAGCCTCGGTAGCGGCGGGAGCCTCGGAATCGGCCGGCGCTTCGGAGGCTGCGGGAGCCTCGGTGGCCGGAGCATCACTGCTGTCGTCGCCACCACAGGCAGCGAGGATCAGCGAGGCACTGGCCAATGCGGCCCATGCCAAACGGGACTTGGATTTCATGCACTCCCCCTCGGAGATAGTTCGGAACTTTCCTCACGGCGCGCATCGGTCGACACGGCCGGTGGGGAGAAGGTATCAGGTTTTCTGACACCTCGTCAGATTTCTTGCCCGACCGACTAATGTGGCGACAAAGGGGGAATCGAATGCAGGGGTCGGAGGGGAATCTCAACGTGTCCGGTCGCTCCACGGCAGCGGCTTTGGCCAGTTCGATCGTGGTCGATGAGGACGCCAAGCGGGCATCGGCCGACACCGCGATCGACGAAGCTCTGCCGACGATCGAGGCCATGTCGTTGCGCGACGGCCTGCGCAAGGGCGGTTCGGGCATCGCCGTCGTGCTCTTGCTCTTCACGATCTTCGAGGAGTTCGATCGAGTGGCGATGCAGGTCCTCGGACCCGACATCCAGGATTCACTCGGCATCTCCGACACTCTCTTGCTCGGACTCCAGAGCTTCGCGGGCGTCGTCCTCGTTCTCGCCACTCTGCCCTTCGCCTGGCTCGCCGACCGCAAGCGTCGGGTTCGAGTCCTGTCGGGTGCGTCCACACTGTGGCTCGCCTTCGTGGCCCTCACGGGCTCGGTGGTCAATTCGTTCCAGATGGGACTCGCTCGCGCCGGTACCGGATTCGGTGCGTCGGCTCGCATCCCGATCGGTCCGTCCCTCGTCGCCGATCGGTATCCACTCGCCGTGCGCACGCGCATCTTCGCGATCGAGGCGCTCGGTCGTCCGATCGGTCAGGTGCTCGGCCCGTTGTTCGCCGCGCTCATCATCGTTCTGGCCGGTGACGATGGCGGAGACTGGCGTCTCGTTTTCTTCGCCATCCTGATTCCGTCGGGCCTCACGGTGTTGTGGTCGTACTCGTTGAAAGAACCCGAGCGTGGTCAACAGGAGCAACAGGCAGTGCTCGGAGCCGCGGTCGTCGTCGCCGAGCCCGAGCCGCCGGTGCGTCTCAGTGCTGCGTTCCAGCGCCTGAAGAAGGTCCGCACGTTCTACTACCTCGTCGTCGGAATCGGTGTCCTCGGATTCGCGTTGGTCGCGGTTCCCGGTGCGTTCAACCTTCTTCTCGAGGATTCCTACGGCTACGACGCGACCGAGCGTGGTCTGATCGGAGCGATCACGTGGTCAGGCGCACTGATCGCGATCCCTCTCACCGGACGTGTTGGCGAGCGGATCTTCCGCAAGAGCCCGCCGTCAGCTCTTCGGTTGATGGGTTTCTTCATCCTCGCCTATGGGCTCTTCGTCACGATCGGCCTTCGCTTCGAGAGCGCGCCGGTGATGATCACTTTCGTGACGATCGGTTACGCGTTCCAGGGTGCGGCGTTCACTCAGATGGGTCCGGCGGTGTCGGCGATCATTCCGTACCAGATGCGATCACAGGCCTTCGCCATGGTCGGCGTCTACATCTTCTTGATGGGTGGATTCTTCGGAGGGCTGTTGGCCGGCGCACTGTCCGATGCGCACGGAGAACGCACTGCTCTCACGGCAGTGGTTCCGCCGGCGGCTCTGCTCGGTGGTCTGTTGATCGTCTACGGCAGTCGCTACATGCGTCGTGATATCGCACTCACCGTGTCGGAGTTGCGCGAGCAGCAAGAAGAGCAAGTCCGTTTGGCCGCCAACCCCGATGACGTTCCGGTTCTGCAGGTGCGCAACGTCGACGTGAGTTACGGCAATCTTCAGGTGCTCTTCGATGTCGGGTTCGAAGTCCGACGCGGCGAGGTCCTGGCTCTGCTCGGCACCAACGGTGCGGGCAAGTCGACGATTCTGAAAGCGATCTCGGGTCTGAAGATGCCCGATCGTGGCGTGATTCGCATGAACGGCCGCACCATTTCTCTCGTCGATCCGCAGTTCCGCGCATCCATGGGACTCGTTCTCGTCCCGGGTGGAGAAGCGGTGTTCACGTCGATGTCGGTCGCCGAGAACTTGGCGCTCTGGAGTCGTCAGATCGACGATCCGAGTCGACGCAAACAACGCATGGCGGTGGTCGAGGAGACCTTCCCGATGTTGCGTGAGCGAGCCGACCAGCGTGCCGGATCGCTGTCGGGTGGTCAGCAGCAGATGTTGGCCCTGGCCAAGGCCGTGATGCTCGAACCCGAATTGCTCTGTATCGACGAGTTGTCACTCGGTCTGGCCCCGGTCGTGGTGCAGGACCTACTGAAGGTCGTCGAACGTCTGAAGGCGCAGGGAATCACCATGGTGATCGTGGAACAGTCGGTCAACGTCGCGCTGTCGATCGCCGATCGAGCCGTGTTCATGGAGCGTGGGGAAGTGAAGTTCGAAGGCCCCGCTCAGGAACTCCTCGAGCGCGGCGACCTCCTCCGGGCGGTCTTCTTGTCGGGAGCTGGTGCCTGATGTCCCTCGTTGGTCTCACGTTCTCCGGCGACATCGTCTTCGACGGTCTCGTTCAGGGGTTGGTCTATGCGCTCATCGCGTTCGGACTTCTGCTCATCTACCGCGCGACAGGTGTCATCAACTTCGCGCACGGCCAGATCGGAGCGTTCGGCGGTTATCTGATGGCGCTGCTTCAGATTCGATACGACATCCCGTACGGTCTGTCGCTCCCGCTCGCCCTCGTGAGTGGTGTGGTCCTCGGAGCGGCGGCCGAACTGGCTCTGCGGCGTTTGTTCACGCAACCGCGTCTGCTGCTTTTCGTTGCGACACTCGGACTCACCCAGGTCATCCAGTTGCTCCAGCTGCGACTCCCGATTCCCGAACAGGACGCGGCTCGAACGTCGTATCCAGTTCTGATCGATGGAACGTGGGAGGTGTTCGGGATCACGGTGACCGGTCCGCAGGCATCGATTCTTCTGGTCGTGCCGGTGATCATGATCTTCTTCGGTTGGCTGTTCCAGAAGAGTGGATTCGGCATGCAGGTGCGAGCCACGGCCGACAATTTCTCGGCCGCGCAATTGGCTGGCATCGGCGTGCGCAGCGTGTCGACGATGGTGTGGGCACTCGCTGGCCTACTCGCGGCTCTCAGCACTCTTCTGATCGCGCCCCTCCAAGGCGGTTCGTTGGCATCGGTGCAAACGGCCCTCGGGCCGAAGTTGTTGCTCCTCTCACTGACCGCAGCGATGATCGGGCGGATGCGGTCGTTCACCTGGACGCTCGTCGGTGGACTCCTCGTCGGTGTCGTCGACCGTCTCCTCGTCACGTGGTCGATCAGTGGTGATTTCCCGGGCGGTTCCAACATCGCTGTGCTTTTCCTGATCTTGTTGCTCGTCCTCTTCACCGTCGGACGACGCCAGATCATGGGCGAGGATTCGTGGCAGTTGGTCACCAAGACCCGAGCCGCCCGCCAGGAACTCACCAAGCATCCGCTGTATCGCGTGTTGTCGGTGTCCGGTGCCCTGCTCGTCGTCGGTCTGGCGCTGTTGATCCCGAGTCAGGTCGACAAGGCGAGCGACTTGCTCAAGTTCGCGACGATTCCCGTGTACCTGATCGTCGCTCTGTCGGTGACAGTTCTCACCGGATGGGCGGGCCAGTTGTCCCTCGGCCAGTTCGGATTCGTGGCCGTGGGCGCGTATCTGACCATCTACTACGCCAATGAACTCCCGTATCTCCTCGCCTTGGCGATCGGGGTCGCGTGGGGTGTGGTCGTGGCCGTCATCATCGGTATTCCCGCTCTGCGTGTGAAGGGGTTGTATCTCGCCGTCGTGACATTGGGTTTCGGTCTCGCCATTCGTTCCTGGTTCATTCTCAGCGAGAAGATCGCGCCAGGCGGTGGCGGTTCGGCGCAGCTGTCCGTCAATCGTTCGCAGGGTTTCCGATTGCTGTTCTGGGAAGTGAAGGGCAACGACTTCGACGCGGTGTACTGGTTCAGCCTGCTCATGGCCGGAGTGGCCATCGTGTTGGTCTGGCGTGTCCGGCGCACGGGAATCGGCCGATCCATCATCGCCACCCGCGACAACGAGAATTCGGCGGCGGCCTATACGGTCGCCCCGTATCGCGCCAAACTCATCGCGTTCGCCGTGTCGGGTGGATTGGCCGCGCTCGCCGGAGGCCTTCTGCCGCTCGTCGCACGCAACGGCCAGTTCAAGATCGACGGTCTGCTGTTCGACTTCGACGAATCATTGCGAGTGGTCGCCATCGCTGTGATCGGTGGAATCGGTTCGATCACCGGCGCCATTCTCGGCACGATCCTCATCGTCGCTCTGCCACTCGTCTTCGACGGAACCAAGCAGGTCGAATTGTTCGCCAGCGGCATCGGCATGCTGGTGGTGCTCCTGTACTTCCCGAGTGGTCTCGTCTCGATCGTTCACTCGGTGCGCGACAACCTGCTGTCGTACATCGCGCGCAAGAGCAACTGGAAGCCACCTGTGCGTGCCGCCGGTGTCGAGGTTTCCTCGCTCTCGTCACGCTCCACCAAGGTGTCCGAAAGTTCACCGCTCGTGACACGCGGATTGTCGGTGAGCCTCGGTGGTCGAGCGATCGTCACCGATGTGTCGTTGGAGGTTCGCCCGGGCGAGATCATCGGTCTCATCGGTACCAACGGTGCCGGCAAGACCACGATCGTGAACGCCGTGTCCGGCCTCGTGCCGTCGACAGGTTCGGTCGAACTCTTCGGGAGTGACGTCTCGTCGATGTCGGCTCACCGTCGTGCCCGACTCGGTCAGGGTCGAGCGTTCCAGAACGCTCGCTTGTTCGCCTCGCTCACCGTTCGTGAGACGATCATGGTGGCTCTCGAAGCACGTCAGCGATCACTTCTCGTGCCGTCGATCCTCGCTCTTCCGCCGTCGCCGATTCACGAGGGCCGCAAGCGTCGTGAAGCAGACGAAGTCATCAGCTATCTCGGACTCGGTCGGTACGCCGATTCGTTGATGGGGGAGCTCTCCACCGGAACGCGCCGCATCGTCGAGTTGGGTGCGCTCATCGCCCTCGACTCTCGATTGCTCCTGCTCGACGAACCGACTGCTGGTGTCGCGCAGAAAGAGACCGAGGCCTTCGCCCCGCTGATCCGAACCATCAAGGACGAGCTCGGGGCGGCCATCCTGATCATCGAACACGACATGCCCATGGTGATGTCGATCAGCGATCGGATCTATTGCCTGGAAGCCGGTCAGGTCATCGCCGAGGGCACACCGAACGAAATTCGTTCCAATCCGGCGGTGATCGCCAGTTACCTCGGCACCGACGAGCGAGCGATTCAGCGCAGCAACATGGGGGAGTGATGCCGGTGTCGTCGTTCGCGCACGTTCTCGCCCCGGGTCGGATCGCCGGACTCGAACTCGACAACCGAGTCTTGTTGCCGGCGATGGACATGAACCTCTGTGAGGAGGGTCATCTGTCCGATGGTGAGGTCGCCCACTACCGAGCCCGTGCAGCCGGCGGTACCGCCATGGTGATCACCGGGACCGGAGCGGTGGCGTGGCCGGTCGGAGCGACGTCGCGTCACCAGCCGGCTTTTTCGAGCGACGACTACATCCCGGGAATGCGTCGATTGGCCGATGCCGTTCACGAGGTCGGCGGGAAGTTGTGCATGCAGATGTGTCACCACGGCAAGGTGGCGAGCGTCGATACGGCGGATGGTCGCCCACAACTCGTTCCGTCCTTGCTCGAGGGCTCGCTCGACATGTCGGCCCTGCAGGACAACTCGATGAACGAGTTGATGAGTCTGGCCACGGCGACTCAGGGCAAGCGTGCCACGTACAAAGTGGCCGACGAGGACGACATCGCATGGGTGATCGATCAGTTCGCCATGGCGGCGCGCCGAATCAAGTCGGCAGGTGTCGATGCGGTCGAAATCCATGGCGCCCATGGGTATCTCATTTCCACATTCCTGTCGGCGGGCTACAACAAGCGCACCGATCGTTGGGGCGGGTCGCTCGAGAATCGTGCCCGACTTGCGTGCGAGGTCGTGCGCGCGGTGAAGGCCGAAGTCGGGCCGGAGTTTCCGGTCATCGTGCGGCTCAACGCCCACGAGTACGGCTTGGAGGACGGACTCACCGTCGACGAAACAGCACGTGCCGCCGCCTTGATCGAAGAAGCGGGAGCCGACGCGATTCACGTGTCGGCCAACGCCCACAATCCGTTCCGCGATTTCACCGAGGGTCCACTGCCGTCGGCGGTCGGTCAGTATCGCGAATTCGCGCGCACGGTGAAGCGCCACGTGACGATTCCCGTCATCGCCGTCGGACGCGTGTTGCCCGAGACCGCCGAGGAGATGATCGCGGCCGGTGATTGCGATTTCGTCTCGATGGGCCGCCAGCTCCTCGCCGACCCCGATCTGGTGAACAAGTTGAAGGCGGGCCGACGTCGATCGGTTCGACCGTGCATCAATTGCTACGTGTGTGTCGAACAGAACTTCTTCGACGGCACTCCGAAGTGCGCGGTGAATCCGGCACTGGGCAACGAGTCGCTCTCCGTCGTGACTCGCCTCGACGAACCACGGCACGTCGTGGTGATCGGTGGCGGGCCCGCAGGTATGGAGGCGGCGCGCGTGGCGGCTGAACGGGGAGCGCGCGTCACTCTCCTCGAGAAAGGTGACCGGCTGGGCGGCACGGTGTGGTTCTCGCAGCTCACGACCCCGGCCAACGAACAGCTGGTTCGGTGGCTCACGCACGAGATCGCCCGCCTCGGCGTCGACGTTCGACTCTCGACGACGGCTGATGTCGAGACCGTTCGCCAGCTGAATCCGAGTTCAGTCGTGGTGGCCACCGGCGCCAAGCGCGGCCGGCCGTCGATTCCTGGTGCCGAATTCCCTCACGTGCTGACCGGGGATCAGCTGCGATCCTTGATCGCCGGTGAAGGTGGAAGCGAAGCCCTCGGAGCGTTCTCACGATTCGTCGTCGGTACCGGACGCGCTCTCGGACTGTTGAATTCGGCGACCCGAATTCGCACGTTGTCGAAGAGGTGGATGCCGGTCGGCAAGCGAGTCGTCGTGCTCGGTGGAACCCTGGTCGGTCTCGAACTGGCCGAATTCCTCGCCGAGCGAGGTCGACAGGTGACGGTGATCGAAGAAGGCGCGCACATGGGTCTTCCGATGGCCATGCCCCGGCGTTGGACCGCGGTTCGCAAGGCGACCCAACACGGTGTCACTCTCGTGCGCAACGCCACACCGGTGTCGATTTCCGCCGAGGTCGTGCGTTATCGCGTCGGTGACGTGGAAACCGAGGCGCCGGCCGACAACGTTGTCGTGGCATCGAACGTCGTTCCCGACACCTCATTCGCTGACGTCCTGCGTACGAACGGATTCGACGTGCACGTGGCCGGTGATGCGTTCGACGTCGGCTACATCGAGGGGGCGATGCACAGTGCTCACGCCGTCGCTCGTGAACTCCGCTGAGGGCGGTGCGTCATGAGTGCCGACCTCACCTTCGCCGATCACGTTCGGGCGCGCGCGACCGACGACTCGATCGCCCTGCGCTTCGAGGATCGAACGTTGACGTACCGCGAATGGTGCGCCGAGGTCGCCGTGCGGGCTGCGTGGTGGAAGTCGCTCATCGACGGGCGACCCGACGGCACGCCACCGCACATCGGAGTCCTGCTCGACAACACCCCCGAATTCACGATGTGGCTCGGTGCGGCGGCGGTCACCGGTGCGGCGGTGGTGGGGATCAATCCGACCCGGCGCGGTGACGAACTCGCGCGCGACATCACCTACACCGAGTGCCAGGTCGTCATCACCGAACCGTCCCAAGTCGATCTCCTCGAGGGGCTCGATCTCGGATCGGCCGCCGCCCACGTCCTCGTGGCCGACTCCGAGGATCAACGTGAAGCACTCCGACCGTTCCGAGGTGCTCCGCTTCCCACGGCAGCCGATTGTCCGGTGTCGCCGACCGACAACTTCTTGTTGGTCTTCACGTCAGGAACGAGTGGTGCGCCGAAGGCCGTCATCACCACCCATCGCCGCCTCATGTTCGTCACTCAGTCGATGATCGGGATCACGAAACTGTGTGCTGACGACACGACCTACATTTCGATGCCGTTGTTCCATTCGAACGCACTCTTCACCGCGTGGGCACCTTCGGTGGCGACGGGAGCAGCGGTGGCCCTCCGCCGGAAGTTCTCGGCCTCCGAATTCCTGTCGGACGTCCGCAAGTTCGGAGCGACGTACTTCAACTACGTGGGCAAGCCGCTCACCTACATCCTCGCCACGCCCGAACTCCCGGACGATGCCGACAATCCGCTCCAGCGGGGCTTCGGGAACGAGGGGTCGGAGGTCGACATCGCGCGCTTCGCGGCGCGGTTCGGGTGCACCCTCACCGACGGATACGGACAGACCGAGACCGGGGCGTCGATCGTTCGGGTACCGAACATGCCGGTGGGCTCCCTCGGGGTCGCGGCCCAGGATTCGATTCGAGTTCTGAATTCCGAGACAGGCGTCGAGTGCGTGCGAGCAAGGTTCGACGATCGGGGTCGTCTCCTCAATGCCGAGGAAGCCACGGGGGAAATCGTCAACTCCGGTGGCGGTACCTTCGAGGGTTACTGGAACAACGACGAAGCGAACCGTGAACGGTTGCGCGACGGTGCCTACTGGACGGGCGATCTGGCCTATCGCGACGAAGCCGGATTCTTCTATTTCGCCGGCCGCACCTCCGACTGGTTGCGAGTCGACGGCGAGAACTTCGCGGCGGCGCCGATCGAGCGAATCGTGATGCGTCATCCGTCGGTTCTTCTCGCGGCGGTGTACGGGGTTCCCGATGCCGAAGTCGGCGACCGAGCGATGGCTGCGATCCAACTCGTTCCCGGCGCGACGTTCGACATCGACGAATTCGCCGCGTTCCTCGGAGAACAGAGCGACCTCGGGCCGAAGTGGGTTCCTTCCTACGTCGAAGTCGTCGACGAACTTCCTCTCACCCAGACCAACAAGGTCGTCAAGCGGGATCTCGTGAAGAGGCGGTGGCATTCGGTGGAAAGCTCGACATCGGCCCGACTCTGGCATCGGCCGGGAAAGAGCGTCGAGTTCGTTCCCTTCACCACCGACGAAGCTCACCGCTTACGCCAGCGATTCGAGGCCAACGGGCGCGGTTCGATCCTGTCGTGAAACGCTGACTCCCGGTCAGGGAACGAGGGCGATCTTGCCGGCGATCTTGCGGTCCTCGAGATCCTGCAGGGCTCGCGCCGCATCGACGAGCGGATAGGTCACCGGCTCGACCGGTCGTAGGCGACCATCGGCGATGTAGGCCAGAACCTCGCGCAGCAGAGCATCGTTCGCAGCGGGGTTCTTGCCGGCCCAGCCTCCCCAGTCGACTCCGGTCACGCGACGATTGCGCAACAGCACCTGATTGGCCGGGAGTTTCGGGATGCCGCCCACGAATCCGATCACGAGGTACTGACCGTCGTCGTTCAGGGTACGCAACGACACCTCGCCGAATTCCCCGCCGACCGGGTCGTACACGTAGTCGACTCCTCCACCCGACAGGGCCTTGGCGCGCTCCTTGATCTCGTCGGCCGGAAGCCGTGAATCGATCGTTGCTTCCGCGCCGCGATCTTGGGCGAGAGAACGTTTGTCGTCGGTGGATGCGACGGCGATCACGTGCAACCCGAGTGCCCGCCCGACGTCGACGGCGGCCAGGCCGACTCCGCTTCCCGCTCCGGTCACGAGCAACCACTGACCGGCCTCGACCCGCGCTCGTTCGACGAGAGCGAACCACGCAGTCAGGTAACTCTGCATGAAGGTGGCGGCCTGACCATCCGACAAAGTGTCCGGAAGCACGATGATTCGCTTCGCCGCGACCACGGCTTCGTCGGCGAATCCGCCGAGACCGACGTTGGCGAAGACGCGGGTACCGACCGCGATGCCGCTCACGTCCGAAGCGACTTCGGTGACACGTCCGACGACTTCCATCCCGGGTACGAATGGCGTGGGCGGCTTGATCTGGTACTTCCCCTGGACGAAGAGGCCATCGACGAAATTGACGCCACAGGCAGTGACGGCGATGCGGACGCACGACGGGAAGAGGTCGGGTGAGGGCCGCTCCTCGACGACGAGCTGATCGATCGGTGCGAACGTACGGCAGACCACGGCGCGCATGAGAGCACGGTAGGCGATCTGACACACTGGACGACAACCGATCGGTGGCCGTTGGTCTCGATGACAGGAGGAGCGACATGGGAACGATCTGCGTGACCGGAACAGCGTCGGGTATCGGGGCCGCGACCAAGGCCCTGTTGGAAAAGGAGGGCCATCGCGTCATCGGTGTCGACATGCGTGACGCCGATGTGGTGGGTGATCTCTCGAAACCGGCCGATCGAGAGCGGATCGTGGCCGAGGTGACGGCCGCCTGTGGTGGAGCACTCGACGGCCTCGTGCCGTGCGCGGGACTCAGCACGCCGGCACCGAACCGCCTCATCGTGTCGGTGAACTTCTACGGCACACTCGCCGTCGTGAACGGTTTACGACCGGCGTTGGCCAAAGGCGCCGATCCGGCGGTGGTGATGATCTCGTCGAATTCCACGACCATGACTCCCGGGTTGCCGGTCGCCGAGGCGATGGCGTATCTGAACGAGTCCGAGGAGACGATGGTCGAGCGATACGCCGATCCGACGGCGTTCCTGGCCTACCCGGCGGGCAAACTCGCCATCGCTTTCTGGGTGCGGCAGAACGCCGCCGGATGGATGAAGGACGGCATCCGTGTGAACGCGGTTGCGCCCGGCGTGATCGACACGGCCATGACGCGCCCGCTCCTCGACGAGCCGAGCATGAAGGCCGCCCTCGAGCACATTCCGATTCCGCGCGGTCGATGGGGCAAGCCCGAGGAGATCGCCAGTGCGATCCGATTCCTCCTCTCGAACGATTCGTCGTACGTCGTCGGCCAAGTCCTCTTCGTCGACGGCGGTACCGACGCGATGCTGCAGCCCACCGCCCACCCGCATCCGCTTCCCGGAGGTCGCTGACGTGGCGTGGCGTGACGACGATCCGATCTCGTGGTTGGTCGCTTGCGAAGACATCCGTCAACTCGCCAGTCGCTACGCGATCAATTACGGCGCACGAGATCTCGACCGCTTGGTCGAACTGTTCGTCCCCGACATTCGCGTGACGCGGGAGTCGTCCGGGCGCGAAGCGCTCAAGGCATCCTTCGACGGACAGTTCCGCACCCTCGGACGCGTGATCCTTCAGGTGTCCAATCATCTGATCGACGTGACCGGAGCCGATGACGCGACGGGGATCGTGTCGTGCCGCGGGGAGATCGAAGACACCGACGGTCGATGGATCGTGCATCAGATCCAGTACCACGACACGTACCGGCGAGTCGATGGCCGATGGGGTTTCGTGAAGCGTCGTCATTTGCTCTGGTACGGGCACGACATGGCCAACCCACCCGTCGGACTTCCCGATGCGAACTGGCCGGCCAATCAGACCGGCAAGGGCGAACTGCCCGAGTGTCTCGAGTCGTGGCAGAACTGGAACGCGTCGCTCTGACGGATCGTCGAGTGTGAATCGTCAGGGGCCCGACAGAACGTGGGCTCGTCCGTTGTCGTGGAACTGGCGTTCGAGAGCCGACTTGTCGTCGTCGGACATCGGTCGGAGGGCCTGGTGCCGTTCGGGTCGCCAGAGGATCGTCTCGTCGGTGATCCACTTGTCGGCCCGCAACGGCGGCTTGTGCACCTTGTTGTTGGCGGTGAGGGGCATCGCCTTCGTGACACGTACGAGGCGCGGACTCCACTTCGTGCCGAGATCGCGCTGCGACGCCAGGAACGCGTCGAACGCGATCGGATCGAACCGGGTGCCGTCGGCCATTTCGATCGCCGCCATCACCATGTCGCCAGTCACCGGGTCGGGAACGGGATACACGGCACACATGACGACTCCCGGAAACCGGGCGATGATGTTCTCGACCGGAGCGCCGGCGAAATTTTCGCTGTCGACGCGTAACCAGTCGGCGCTGCGGCCGCCGAAGTAGAAGAAACCAGCCTCGTCACGAAATCCGAGATCTCCCGTCCAGTACCACCCGTTGCGGACGCGGTCGCTCGTGGCATCGGTGTTGTTGTAGTACCCCTCGAACGAGGTGCCGCCACCGAGACGGACGATCTCTCCGATGCATTCGGGATTGACGATGGCACCGTGCTCGTCGAACTCGACGCGGGGACATTCCTCGAGGGTCGATGGGTCGACGACGAGGATCTGCCCCGCCATGTCGGGTCGTTCGCGACCGAGTGCATTGGCCGGCGTGTCGGGTGTGCGCAGAATCGCCACCACGCTCTCGCTCGATCCGTATCCCTCGACGAGTTGACAGCCGAATCGGGTGAGGAAACGTTCGCGATCCAAGGCACTGGCCTCGGTGCCGAAACCCATGCGCAGGCGATTGTCGCGATCGTGTTCGGTCGGCGGTTGACCGAGGACGTAGGCGATGGTCCGTCCGACGTAGGTGAAGTACGTGCAGCCGTGGGTCCGAACGTCGGAAAGGAACTGGCTGGCCGAGAACTTTCGCCGCAGCACGATCTCGGCACCCACCGCGAGCGCTGGCCCCCAACACGCCATGAGGGCGTTGCCGTGAAAGAGTGGCATGGGGCAGTAGCAGATCTCGTCGCGAGTCACGCCGTAGATCTGGCCGGCTCGAACGGCGGTCTCGGCCATGCGCGCGTTGGTGCACACGACCGCTTTCGGTGCGCTCGTCGACCCCGACGTGAAGAGCAGGAAGAGCGGACGTTCGCCGTCGGGTTCGACCTCGGGAAGTGGTGACGATCGATGCTGTTCGACGAGGGCACGAAGTGCGACCGAGTCGACGTCGAAGATCGCATCGGGTGAGACGCCCAGGTCGAGGCCGGCGAACGATTCGAGGCCGGTGCGGTCGGTGACGATCATCTGGCAGTCGGTATGGCGGACGTCGCGCGCGAGTTCTTCACCTCGTCGTGTGGGATTCACTCCGACGATGCATGCACCGACGAGTGCGGCGCCGCCGATCCAGAACAGGTAGTCGGGGGTGTTCTCGAGCAAAACGCCGACGTGAGGTGGTCGGGACGGATCGAGGGTCGCGGACAGGATCGCCGCCCGAGTCGCGGACTCCCGCACGACGTCGTCCCACGTGTGGAGCTGATCCTCGAATCGGTAACCCGGGGCCGAATCGCCGATGCGCGCACGAAGGAGTTCGCCGACCGTGCTCACGGAACGATCCGCTCCGGAAGGGGATGGCGGAACAGCGACGCGGCGTTCTCACAACAGAACTTGCGCAGGACGTGATCGGGTAGATGGCCCCACGCGTTCTTGAGAACGGTCTGGGTGTCGGGCCAGGTGCTGTCGCCATGGGGATAATCGACCTCGACCATGATGTGGTCTTCGCCGATGACCTCGTAGAGATCGATGGTCGACGGATCGTCGATCGTGCAGAACCAGAAGTTCCGGCGCAGGACCTCGGCCGGCCGCAGATCCCAGCCGGCGCCGTATCCGCTGCGGTCGACGACGTTCTCGAGGCGGTCGAGGAGCATCGGAACCCAACCGATGCCACCTTCGCTCATCGCGATCTTGAGGTCGGGATACCGGTAGGCGTAGCCGCTCCAGAGCCATTCGGCGCATGCAGTGAGCGACAACTGCCCGAACAGAGTGGCTCCGAGTTGCAGAGCCGGTGCCGCCGGCGGCATGGCGTACATTCCCGACGAGCCGACGTGCAGGGCGATCACGGTGTCGGTCTCGACGCAGGCTTCGATGATCGGATCCCACCATCCACTGAAGAGACTTTCGAGTCCGATGTTGTGCGGTCGCTCCGGAAGTGTCACCGCTTTGAATCCGCGGTCGGCGTTACGTCGGATCTCATCGGCACCGAGTCGCGCGGTTCCATCGGGACCGGGTGAAAGCCAGGTGATGCCGCAGGGAATCGAGCGTTCGGGGTACGGCTGCCACCATTCGTCGTGGAGCCAGTCGTTCCAGGCACGCATCACCGCGCGTCCGAGAGCCGGATCGCTACAACCGCTGAAAATACGTCCGGCGAATCCGGCGACCTGCGACGGGAAGTTGAGCGACGCCCAGCAACCGATCAGGTCCATGTCGGCGACTCGCGCGTGGATGTCGTAACAGCCGGGTCGCATGTCCTCGAAGCGAGCCGGTTCGAGAGAGCGGAACTCGGGTCGACGCCCGGCCACGGCGTTCATTCCGACCTGGCTGAAGATCTGGCCGTCGAACGACCACACCTGGTGTCCGCGTTCGTTCTCGACCAGCCGAGGGGCGCCGTCCTGCAGAGCGGCCGGGAGGCGGCCATCGAACATGTGAGGTGGCTCGACGAGATGATCGTCCACCGAGATGAGTGTGTAGTGAACCGGGGCGATCGCAGGGTCGGGCATCAACATGTCGGTGTTGGTCGGTCCGATGACGTAGGTCTGGCTCATCACTGCTCCATGTTTCGCGTCGAGTCGTTCTGATAGTCCTGCACGTGGACGTAGGCGCCGTTGCCGACGACGGGGTCCCGGGCGATTCGCACGATCGATTCACCGATGGTCTCGGGTGAGGCGCCGTGCTCGGCGATCCAGGCGAGAGAAGCCCCGCTGTCGAGAACTCGCTCGGTCGCGACCAGTCCGGGATTCACGTTGAGGGCCCTGATCCCGAGGTGGCCGTATTCGTGGGCGACCATGTCGGCCATTCGATGGAACCCGCCTTTCGTCGCGGCGTAGACGAGGGACCATCCGCCGCGACCGGCCAGACGTTCGGGGGTGCGGCGGCCGGCATCGCTCGTGACGTCGATCAACCAGCCCCGAGCTCCGAGGTGCGGATGGGGTTCGCGGGTGATGGCATGACGAAGGAAGGCGTGGGTGAGAAGGAGAGGAGCGGTGAGATTGCCGGTGACACGACGAACGATGTCGTCGGGTTCGTTGTCGGTGAAGATCTGATCGTTTCCCGGCCCGACGTACACCGCGTTGTTGACGAGGACGTCGAGACGCCCACAACGGTCGACGACATCGTCGACGAGGGGAGCGGCTCGGTCGAGATCGAGGACGTCGTTCGCGATCGCAACGCACGTTCCGCCCGCGGATTCGATGTCGGACGCCGTGGTGGCCAAGCTCCCGGGTAGGGCGTGGCCGGTCGCCGGATTCACACCTGATCCTTCGACGAGAGTTCGGCCGGTGATGACGACGGTGTGTCCGAGTTGGCCGAGGGCGAGAGCGATGCCGCGGCCGATACCTCGCGTGGCGCCGGTGACCAGGGCGACCGGCGCAGGATGGTCGACCACCGACACTCACCCCCTCGTGCGTTTCACGCGTGAACGACTAGTTTCTGACACCGTATCAGAAACGTCGTTCGAGCCTCAGGGGGCCAACATGGGTGCATTGTCCGGAAAAGTCGCCATCGTCACGGGTGCGGCTCAGGGTGTCGGGCGTTGCCATGCCGAGTACCTCGCGCGTGAGGGAGCGGCCGTCGTGGTCAACGACCTGTCGCCCGCCGTCGACGACGTCGTGTCGACCATCACGGCGGCCGGTGGTCGCGCCGTCGCTCATCGAGGAAGCGTGAGCGACTGGGGGAGTGCCGAAGCACTCGTCGACACCGCCGTGTCGACCTTCGGTGATCTGCACGTGCTCGTGAACAACGCCGGGTTCATTCGCGACGCGATGAGCTTCTCCATGGAGGAGTCGCAATTCGACAGCGTGGTCGACGTGCATCTGAAGGGACACTTCGCGCCGGCGCACTTCGCCGCCGTGTACTGGCGGAACGCCGCCAAATCACTCGGCGAGACCGGGACTCTCCCGCAGCGTCGCATCATCAACACGACGAGCGAGAGCGGCCTCTTCGGTGGACCGGGCCAGGGAAACTACGGCTCGGCCAAAGGTGGCATCATCACCATGACTCTGGTTCTGGCACGCGAACTCGGTCGCTACAACGTCACGGTGAATTGCATCGCACCACGAGCCCGGACGCCGATGACCGAGGTCAACCCCAAGTTCGCCAAGCCCGACGCGGGTTTCGACAAGTACGACCCGGCGAACATCAGCCCCATGGTCGCGTTCCTCGCCAGCGATCATGCGTCCGACGTGAGCGGACAGACGTTCATCGTGTTGGGTGATCAGGTGCACCGCATCCGTCCGACCGAGATCTCGCACTCGATCGCGGCCGGTGGTCAGCAATGGACGATCGACTCGCTCGCTGCGGCCAAGGATCTGTTGTTCGGTGAGATTTCGTCCGGTGTTCCGGCGTGGGGCGGCCCGCCGATGTGAAACGGCACACCGATCACGGCTCGAGAACGACCTCGGCGCCGGTTCGAATGTTGCCGCGTCGGGTGACCGTTGCATAGAGACGACTGATTGCGTCGCCGGTGACGAGAGCACGCTCGTGGTGCAATCGCATGAAGTCTCCGTCGCGCATCCATTGTGCGTTCTTCTTGCACGGCACCGCGAAGGCCCAGACCTCGCATTCGACCTCGTCGATTCGGAGCCGCGCACCGGGAACGACCTCGTTCCACGGAATGCCGGCGATGGTCACGTTCTCGCCAGCGGCTCCGTAGAAGATCGGGTGGCCGTCGGCGACGAGACGGTCGATCACCTCGGCCGACCACAGACACAACGCTTGGAAAGGTCGACCATGGTGCTCGCGGGCGGCCTGCACGTCGCCGTCGAGTCCGTTCCAGTCGACGTACGTCTCGCTGATCGGCGACTTCGGAACTCCGCCCTTGCTCGTGTTGATGCGTTCGACGCGGCCGATCCGTCGTGCGGGAAGAACTCCGGCCGAGCGGAGAGTGGCCGGGGCAGCGGCCAGCGTCGCCCACACCGTCGCCAGTAACTCGGCGAGCTCGTCGCGTTCCAGTTCGAGTGGATCGACTCCGAGGAGCAGGCCGTCGAGGCGAGCACCGAGATGATCGATCGACCCGTTCGCATGTGAACCGTTCATCATGTCGAAGATGATTCGCGCATTGAGAAGGGTCTTGCGCGCGTCGCGCTCGGTGAAGAGATACGGACCGACCGGTATCGGCTTCGTCACGGAAGAAGTCCCTCGGCGAGGCGACCGAGTTTGCGCATTTCTCGGCGAAGCGCGACGCGAATGTGGTCGCGCCGGATCGGGGCTCGGTCGGCGGCGGCGAGAAAGGCGGCGGCGACGGCGACGTTGCGAATACTGCCGCCGGACATGTTGATCGCGGCGAGTTCGTCGTGGTCGACGTCGGAGCACAACGACAGAGGAAGGTGGAGAGCCCAGAGGCGGAGGCGAAGGTCGCGATCCGGAGGCACGAATTCGACCATTCCCTGGATTCGTCGTTGGAAGGCTTGGTCGACGTTGGCCGCCAAGTTGGTGCTGATGATCACGAATCCTTCGAAAGTCTCGACTCGCTGCAGGAGGTAGGCCACCTCGATGTTGGCGTAGCGGTCGCGCGCGTCGGTCGTCTCGCTGCGTTTGCCGAAGATCGCATCGCCCTCGTCGAAGAGAACCAATGCGCCACCCACGCTCGCGGCGTCGAAGACTTCTTCGAGGTTCTTCTCGGTCTCGCCGATGTACTTCGACACGACGGTCGAGAGGTCGATCTTGACGAGTTCGAGGCCGAGATCTCCGGCGATCACTTCAGCGGCGAGTGTCTTTCCCGTTCCCGAGGAGCCGGCGAACACCGCCAGCAACCCCGGCGGCACGTGGCGACCGACGTTGGGGAGTTCGCGGACCTTGCTCGCTTGGCGGTAACGATCGGCGAGGTGATGCAGTTCGTCGAGACAGTCGGCTTCGACCACGAGATCGTCCCACGTTCGTGACGGTGACGTCCGGTTGCCGAGTTGGAAGAGTCGATGATCAGCGAGTCGACGAACGGCTCGGGAGAGGTCCCCGTCGACCAGTGGAAAGGTGCTGTGAACGCGACGAAGTTGATCGGCGGTCAACGGATGCGGCGAGTCCTGACCGAGCACGGATGCGATCTCTTCGGTGGTCGCGGTACCAGGGGCGGCCGCCATCTCTCTCCACGCGCGTCGAGGGAGAACCTCGGGGTCGATGCCCGCCGACGTCGACAGTCCGATGACGAGATGGGTGGCGTCGTCGAGAGTGGCGCGACCGATCGGACCGAGTGTCGAGGTGAGTTCGACGACGAGGGCCGCGCCGGCCAACGTCGCTTCTCGGACGGCGGCATCCCAATGTGCGGGGTCGACCGGATCGCGAACGACGAGAACGGGTCCGCCGGTCAGTTCGTTGAGTAGAAGTGTTCGGCGACGCGTGGGGTCGTCACCCGTGACGAGAAGCGACGTGTGGTCTCCGATGACGGAACGTTCGACGAGGCGTGAACCCGTCGGCAGGGCCGGGTCGGGTCGCGAGTCGCCGACGAGCCCCCACAGGACCGTGGACTCGACTCGCACGATCCGAGACGCGAACGCGCCTCCGGTTGCGACGGCGACCAGACGAGCCCGTCGAAGTCGTGAGTCGGGTCCGACGGTGGCCGAACCACGGAAGGACGGTCGAGCGAGTTGATCGAGGAACCCGAGTCGGATCGAACCGTCGCCATCGGAGGCGAAGGGAGACAGGATGCGTTGGCGTTCGAGAGAGCGTTCGACATGGACGAGTAGGACGAAGGCGGCGACCTCGTCGTCGAGACAGCCGAACGACCGAGCGAGAGCCACCACTGGTTCGTCGCAACCCAGCAGTTCTTTCTGCAACGCGTCGAGAGTCGTGGCGTCGTGTCGCGTGCCCTCGCTGGCGTTGCGCGCGAGAAGGGTGACGACTGCGTCGGTGAAACGCGCCTCGACCGATTCAGCCGAAGATGTCTTGAATCGCATCGGTGGAGGTGATGTCGCCGACGGCGACGCGTTCGATGGCCGGGGTGACCATCTCGAGCATTCCGGGAAGGCCGTAGGCGAGCGCTTCGAGAAGGTCGCTGATGTCGGCACCTTCGGGGATCGGAACTCCACTCTTCAAGGTGAGAGTGTCGACCGAGAACGAGAGCGTGCCGGCCGGAAAGGTTTCGTTGACGTCGTTCACGACGGTGAGCACGGCGCCGAGAGTCTCGCCCGACGGGGTCGAGATCGTGCGGCGACACGTGATTCCACCGAGTCGCGAGTCGACATCGGCACTCACCGTCACGACCGACCCGGCTCCATCGGCGAAATCGGCCGACGTGTCTCTGGTCGACGTCGACGAGTAACCCAGTTCGACGAGAGCATCGGCAGCCTTCGACCACATGGGCGGATCGGAGAACATCGCTCCGGTCCAGACCTCACCGGGTGCATCATCGATGCGTCGTGACGCGCTGATGATCGCCCAGTCCCGCGCGAACGGGCCCGCGCCGGGTTGCATCGACGACTCGGCACCCTCGATTTCGATCCGCACGTCACCCTGGCCGGGGAGCGATCCGGCTCGACGCCGGTGCGCGGCACCGAACACGTCTTCGCGTTCGATGTGTTCCCATACGTCGGGACTCACCAGACCGGTGATGGTGGCGACACCGTCGGCGATGCGTACCTCGATCGAACGGAGGGCGACGTCGCCGGACTGATGGACGAAACTCACATCGGGCACGAGCGTCCGCCGCTACTTCGACGCCGGAGTGCCGGCGTCCTTCTTGGAATCTTCCTTCTTGAAGCTCTTGGTCTTCTCGAGGAGGGTCTCGGTCTTCTTGGCTTCGACTTCGACCACACCGAGGGCGACCTTGTAGCCGCTGGTCTTGGTGATCTTGAAGGCCAATTCCTTTTCGAGGAAGTCGAAGCCCAGTTCCATGCCGAGCGCTTCGACGGATTCGAACTCGCCACCGGCTTCCTCGATCGCCTCTTGGGCCGAATCCTCGGCGGCCCCCTTGGCTTCGTCGATCATGGCGTCGAGTTGTGCTTCTTCGACCGGATCCACTTGCTCGTCGGGAGCGCGGTCGATTTCCTTCTGGATCTGGTCGATCGCCTTCATGATGATGTCCTTGCCGGCGTCACCGACGAGCTTCTCGATCGGAATCTCTTCGATACCGAGGGCGATCTCGCTCTTTTCGATCTTCATCGTCGTGGTCTTGCCATCGGCACCCTTGTCGGCTCCCCACATCGCGTCGTACGAGACGCCGATCTCGGTGCCGAGTACGGAGACCTTGGCTTCGGCGGAGAATCCACGCATGGTGCGACCGGTCTTCTTCTCGGCTCCGCGTGATCCGCCCGACAGCGTGTTGACCCAGCCGTCCGCCTTGGAGTTCTTGGCCCCGACTCCCTTGCCTTGCTCGAGGGACTTGCGGTCGGTGCGGGTGCCGGTCGTCGCCTTGATGCCGCCTCCCACTTCGAGGGCGTCGGAGATGCCGGCATTGGCCTCGAAGCCGGCCATGGCTCCGGTCTCGGCGTAGAAGTCGTCGCCATCCTCGCCGGCTCCGTCACCGAAGGCGGCCTTCTCGGTTTCGAGAGACCGCTTGTCGGCCCGGCGCTTGCCGCGTGCGTCGGCGCTCCCGCCGAACAGGTAGGCCTCGGCCTCCCACGGGATGAGATCGCTCTCGGCACAACGACGGTAGAGCGCGTATTCGATGAGTGATCCGACCATGGCGCCGTTGGCACCCTTGGCGGCCACGTAACCGCCGAGTGCGCCTTTCAGTTCGGCGACACCGACACTGCCGCCACCGGTGATGGCGATGGTGCCCTTGGCTTCGATGCCCTTGTCGTCGCGTTCGGCCGACAATTCGAGGAATCCGCCGACCGTGGCCGGAGGAACGGGAATCGTCAGTTCGATCTTGAACTCGGCCGACTGGCCGGGCTTGTCGAGCAACTCGTCGAGTGCGGCTCCGGCTCGTTGGAACAGCGTGACACCTTCACCGAGGTAGTGCTTCTCGAGGCTGACCACACGCGCATCGGCCGGCATGTTGGCGGCTTCGGCGGCCGCTCCGCTGCTCCGGCCCTTCAGTGCGGCGAGCTCCTGCTCGGCGCTGGTGATGAACTGAACGAAGCCTTGATAACGCTTCACGCGGTTGGCATCGGGTGTCTTGTTCTCGTCCTCGTGGTCGGCCTTCCAGGCCTTGGCGATCTTCACCATGCCGTCGACCTTGGCGATGGCCGCGGCCACGTTGTTGTCGGGGACCTGACCCTTCACCTTGAGCTTGTCGAGTTCCTTCAGCATGTCGGCGATGGCGATCTGCGCCTTGCTCTTGGCGGTGAAGAAACTCTCGTAGGTGAGAGCGTTGAACGAGTCCGGCGTCATGAAGCGGTGGATGCTGCGCGATGCACCCGCTGACTCGGTGGCCACGTGCGCGAGTTCGTGGCCGATCAGTTGATCGCCGCGCGAGGTGCCCGGTTCGTACTTGCCGCGTCGGAAGAACACGTCGTTGCCGGTGGTGAACGCATCGGCTTGCAGCGAGCGGCTGAGTCGATCGGCGTCGGAGTCGGTGTGCACGCGAACCCCCGACAGATCGACTCCGTACGAGTCGGAGAAGGCGGCGGATTCGCGATCTCCGAGGGCGCGACCGCCACCGCGCTTGGCATCGATCGACCGCTGTACGTCGGGATCGACGTCGGTGCCACCGAGCGGGTCGTCGTCGACGGCTCGACGGTTGATGGTCGCGACTCCGGCGTCGTCGTAGGCTCCGAGATTCTTCAGGGCGGCGTCGGCCATGCGATCGGCCTGGCGCTCAGACGGGTCATCGGCACGTCCGATGGTCATCGAACGACGGACGGGAGTCGCGGTCTCGTCGATGTGTTCGAACGACTCCGTCAGGACGTCGGTATCCAGAGACGTGGCCTCGCTCCGTGGCCGCTGATCCCGCTTCAGCATGGCTCCTCCGCTCCGGGATCCCGCCGATCCCCGTGGGGACGGTATCACTCCTGGTGGTGGGGGCTCCAGGGTGCGGTCGGGCCACTCCCTACACTTCGAGCATGAGCACCGAGTTGCGTCTGACCGAATGGACCAGTTGCGGTGGTTGCGCTGCCAAATGGGGGAAGGATCTCCTGGCGGGTCTGGTCGACGAACTGCCTCGTTCGACCGACCCGGGTCTGCTGGTGGGATTGGCCCCGTTCGACGACGCCGCGGTGTACCGCGTGAGTGACGAGGTCGCCCTCGTCAGCACCACCGATTTCTTCCCACCGCTCGTCGACGACCCCGAGGATTTCGGCGCCATCGCAGCCGCCAACGCCTGCAGCGACGTCTTCGCCATGGGTGGTCGAGTCGTGATGGCCGTCAACGTGGCCGCCTTTCCTGAACATTTTCCGCGTGATGCGATCGTGCGCATCTTCGATGCTGCTGCCCGTGTCGTTCACGAGGCCGGCGGGTCGGTCGCCGGGGGGCACACGATCCGTAATCCCGAGCCGATCTTCGGCCTCGCGGTCCAGGGCGTGGTTCACCCCGATCGGATCTTCCGCAAAGAGGGCGCCAGAGTCGGCGATCTCCTCGTTCTGTCGAAGCCCCTCGGTACGGGGATCGCCTTGGCGAGCGGTTCGACGCGGGCGACGAACGACGCGATCGCCGGGATGCGAACACTCAATCGCCGCGCGAGTGAAATCCTGATCGCTGCCGATGGCGTGCACGCAGTGACCGACGTGACCGGATTCGGTCTGGCGGGCCACGGTTGGGAGATGGCCGAACGTGCGGGAGCGACCTTCGTGATCGACACATCGGTGCTGCCCGTCTACGCCGATGTTCTCGACGCCGCCCGACGTGGTGTGAAAACGGGTGGCGACGCTCGGAATCGCCAAGCCGTCGAACGACACGTCCGGGTCGGCGACGACCTCGACCCTGCGTTGGCGACCATCGTGTTCGACCCACAGACATCGGGTGGATTGCTCGCTGCCATCGACCCAGCGAACCTCGATCAGGTCGTGCATCACGACAGCCCGTTCGTCGTGATCGGACGAGTCGACTCCGGTGACGCCGGACTCGTTCTGGTCTGAGGCGTAGGTGACCGAGCCGACGATCATGGGGCGACCGGACCGCCCATCACGGGACGTCGAGCGATCGCTGCATGCCGACGGACATCGCGTGGTGGCCGGTGTCGACGAAGTCGGCAAAGGGGCCTGGGCCGGACCCCTCGCCATCGGAGTCGCGATCGTGCCGAACGAGGGAAGTGTTCCCTCCGACGTCGAGACGGCGATCCGCGACTCGAAGTCGATCTCGGAGAAGAAGCGTGAAGCGATGTTCGACGACTTGGCGGCATGGTGCACGGCGTGGTCGATCGGGACGGCGTCGGCCCGCGAATGCGACGAGCTCGGAATGTCACGTGCGCAACGGCTCGCCACGTCTCGGGCATTCGCCAACCTCTCGACACCCGTCGACGCGGCGATCGTCGACGGCCCGTGGGACTTCGTGTCACCGCTCGTTTCGCACGTCACCAACGTCGTCAAGGGTGACACGAAATGTCTCTCGGTCGCCGCGGCGTCGATTCTCGCCAAGGTCACGCGCGACCGGATGATGCGGGAATGGGCGAACGATTTCCCGGCGTATCGGTTCGAGTCGAACAAGGGATACCCGTGCGCCTGGCACCGGGCCGGTCTCTTCGCCCTCGGTCCGTCGTCGATCCATCGGACGTCGTGGGCCTTCATGGACGCGTTGGGTTACTGGGGTGGGGTGGAGCGGCATCGTCCAGGTTGACTCGATACCCCTGGGGGTATAGTCTCTCCCTGTTCAATACCCCAGGGAGTATCCAGATGACATCCAACGACTCGACTCGACCCGCATCGTTCGCCACGCCCGACCAGGTGATCCCGCACGACACGCCGATGCACGCCCCGCTCGGGAAGCGAACTCTGTTCGATCGTTTGGCCCGTTTCGCCGTGCGCCGCCGCCGCCGAGTCATGGCGGTCTGGGCCCTCGTCGTCATCGCGGCCGCCCCGCTTGCCATCGGTGTCTCGGGTGCCTTGTCGGGGGCCGGATGGGAAGCCCAGGGGTCGACGGCCCAGGCAGTGCGCGACGAGTTGCGCGCGAACTTCCCGATGGTCGGAGCCGAAGCGGCGATCGTCGTCGTGAACCAGCCCGACTCCTTTGCGGACGACCCGTCAGTCGTCGCCGAGTTCGTCGCCGCGTTGTCGGCCGAAGTGGGTGGAGACATGGTGGCCGGCCTGGCCGACCCCACGACACTCCCGCTCGAGGCCGGACTGGTGTCACCGGACGGCCGAACGATCATGATCCCGGTCTCGCTCGCCTACGAACGAGATGCCGACCTTCCCGAAGCCGCGAGCGATCTCATTCACTTCGTCGAAGACCGTGAACTGCCCGAGGGCGTGCAGGCCGAGGTGACCGGCGAGTGGCCGGTGTGGAGCGACTTCAATCACGCCAATGAGGAAGCTCTGCACAAGGCCGAACTTCTGTCGGGACTCCCGACGCTCGTGTTGTTGTTCGTCGCCTTCGGCGCGGCGCTGGCCGCGGGTATTCCGCTCATCTTGGCCATCGCGGGTATCGCGGTCGGATTCGCCGGACTGAACCTGCTGACCGCAGTCACTCCGTTGTCGGTGTGGTCGATGAACTTCTCGATGATGATCGGTCTCGCCGTCGGAATCGACTATTCGCTCTTCATCGTCACCCGGTATCGCGAAGAGCGCGAAGACGGTCACACGTGCGAGGACGCCATGGCCAACGCGCTCATGTCATCGGGCAAGGCCGTCTTCTTGTCGGCGCTCACGGTGATCATGTCGCTCGCCGCGATCTTCGTCGTGCCGATCATGGTCTTCCGTTCGATGGCCCTCGGCATGATTCTTTCGGTCACTGCGGTGGCCCTGGCATCGATCACCCTTCTGCCCGCCGTGTTGGCGGCCATGGGTGACCGCATCCTCGTCTCGAAGGGTGAACCCGACATGGATCGGGCCGCCGAAGGCCGTTGGGCCCGCTGGACCGGTTCGGCGCTGAAGCGTCCGGGTCTCACTCTCGTCCTCGGACTCGTTCTCCTGCTCGGTCTCGGGGCGCCCGCCATCGGTATGGATCTCGGAATGCCGGGAGCGCGCGTCGTCGACGAAGGTCGATCGAGCCGTGACGGCTACGAGCTCGTCACGGCCGCCTTCGGTGAAGGTGCGGCGGCGCCGTTGTTCGTGACGACGCCCATCGGGAGCGAAAGTCTGGTGATCGACGCCGTGCTGGCCGACGAGAACGTCATCGCGGCGCAGACCGTCGCAACCGACGAGTCGACCGGCCGTTCGGTCGTGCGTGCCTTCGGCCGAACCGGCCCCGAGGACGAACGAACCGGCGAGATGGTCGAACGAATCCGCCAGTCACTCGAATCGTCGGTGCCCGACGCGCGAGTGGGTGGTCCAGCGTCGCAGAACTACGACCTCACCGAATCGTTGACGGGTAAGGCGCCTCTCGCCATCGGCATCATCATGGCGGTCGCATTCCTGCTGCTGCTCGTCGTGTTCCGCAGTGTGGCGATCGCCGTGAGTTCGATCGTGTTGAACCTCATCGGTGTCGCAGCGAGTTTCGGTTTCGCGACGATCGTCTTCCAACATGGAATCGGCGCGGGATTGCTCGGGATCGAACACCAGGGATTCGTCGATGCGTGGGCACCGATCTTCTTCTTCGCCCTGCTGTTCGGGCTATCGATGGACTACCAGCTGTTCCTCTTGGCGGCGATTCGCGAGCGGTACGAGACGACCGGTGACACCCAGAGGGCCATTCGCGAAGGAATCGCGATGACCGGGCGTCCGATCACGAACGCCGCACTCATCATGATCGTCGTGTTCGTGGCGTTCGGGGTCACGGGTCCGATTCCTCCCACCGAACTCGGTGTGACGCTCGCTCTTGCCGTTCTGCTCGACGCGACGATCATTCGCATGATGTTGGTGCCGTCGGTGATGGGACTGCTCGGGCGCCACAATTGGTGGATTCCGAAGTGGCTCGACAAGCGACTTCCGAAGGTGCACTTCTCGCACTGACGTGACAGCCGCCGAACGGCCGTGAACGGACTGCTCAGGACTTCTGGGTTCCGACCTTCAGATCCTTGAACGGACTGACCGAGTCGATGCCTGGATCCTTGGGCAGTCCGAGCACGCGCTCGGCGAGGATGTTGCGCATCACTTCGTCGGAGCCACCGGCGATACGACCGCCGGGCGTTCCGAGGATGAGTTGGTTCCACGCGTACGTTCCCCACTCGCCACCATCGGCGACCAACTTGGTGCCGAGAAGGTGCGACAGGAAGTCACCCATGCGACGCATGTTGTCGGTGCCGACCAACTTGGCCATGCTCAACTCGGGTCCGGGCATCTGACCGGCTTTGATCTTGTCGAGGGCGCGCTGGTTGTTGTACGCGGCGACCTTGTTGTTGATGATCAGATTCGCCAACTCGTCGCGGAGCACCGGATCATCGGCGACGCCGTAGAACTTGGCCATTTCGATGATGCGGCCGAACAGATTGACGCCGCCACCGCCTCCACCGGCGCCGATGGCCGCTCGCTCGTTCATGAGTGTGGTGAGCGCCACGTTCCAGCCGTTGTTGACGTCGCCGAGACGATGATCGTCACGGACGCGAACCTCGGTGAAGAAGACTTCGTTGAACGATGCGCCGCCGGTCATCTGACGCAGTGGGCGAATCTCGACACCGGGCGCCTTCATGTCGACGACGAAACCGGTGAGACCTTTGTGTTTGGGCAGGTTCACGTCGGTGCGCGCGATGATCTCGCCGATGTCGCTGTAGTGCGCACCACTCGTCCAGACCTTCTGGCCGGTGATGATCCATTCGTCGCCGTCGCGCTCGGCCTTGGTCGCCAAACTGGCCAGATCGGAGCCGGCTCCGGGTTCGCTGAACAACTGACAACCGATGATCTCGCCGCTGTACATCTTCTTCAAGTACGCATTGCGGGCGACATCGGAACCATGAGCGAGGATCGTGGGCGCGACCATTCCGAGCCCGATCGTGAAGCAACTCATGTTCGGAGTTTCGAACTTGGCCTCGAGGGAGTCGTACACGCGCTGATACGTGGCGGGTAGACCACGTCCGCCGAAGTCGACGGGACCGGTGATCCATCCGAATCCGGCATCGAACCGCTTCTGCCGCCACGCCTGGGCGCGGGCGACGTCGACGCGCTCGCTGTCACGGTCCTTCTCCTCGAACATGGCGACTTTGTCGGAGCCTTCGCCCCACACGAATTTCTTCTCGGCCTGTTTGCGCGTCGCATTGGCCTCGAGGAAGGTCAGGATTTCGGCTTCGAATTCGGGCAGTGACGGATGGGTTCCCGGTGACGTCGACATGTCCGTCACCGTACCGTCGCGCCGATTCGGGCACGGTGTCGAACGGCCAACTAGGGTGGCGGCATGGGTCAGCCCGTTCTCGTGGTCGAGAAGCCGAGTCGTCGTCCGGGCATCGTCCGGTTCGAAGCCAACCGCAATCTGTCCGGTATGGGCCACGAGAAGTTCGTGAGCGGTGACGTGTCGGGTCATGCGACGTCCGACACGCCGTCGGCCGAGCTGGCCCGACGTCTCTTCGCCACCGGTCGGGTGGCCGGGGTGCACGTGTACCAGAACGTGGTCACCGTCGATCTCGAGAAGGGGTTCGACGCCTCCGGCCTGGCCGAGGTCGTCCGCGATCTGTACCAGTACTGGAAGCCCGGGATGGAGCCGCCGGCCTTCGAGGACTTGGTGCCCGATGCCGAGGCGTCGCCGGCCGCCGCCGTCGATGCCGGTGGCGATCCGGCCCTGGCCGAAGCGCTGAAGCGAGTGCCGGCTCACCTGCTCGAACGCAGTCGGGCGGCCCGCCAGCGTCTCACGGGCTGAATTCTTCGAATTCGTCCCGTTTCCGGAGATTTGTTCGGATTTCCCCGGGCACGATCACGCACCGGAAACCGTTCGCACTTAGCCTTTTTTCGTGTCGAACGAGCATCTATCGCTGGACGAAGCAGCGCAGCTCCTCGACGTCCACTACATGACGGCCTACCGGTACGTTCGGCAGGGCAAGTTGGCGGCCACGCGGGTGAAGGGTGTCTGGCAGGTCACTCCGCATGCGTTGGAGGAATTCCGCAAGCGATCGCAGGAGCGAACGCAGACACCGCGCTCGAGCGTCGACGCGCGTCGCACCGGTGACTACGTGGGTGAGTTGTTGCGATGCCTCACCAATGCCGACGCCGGTGGCGCATGGCAGGTCGTGCAGCGCGCGATCGACGCCGGAAGCGACATGGAAGAGGTGTATCTCGAGATCGTCTCGCCCGCTCTGGCGACGATCGGTGATCAGTGGTCGCGCGGTCAGATCGACATCTCGGTCGAGCATCAGGCCACGGCGATCGTGACGCGCCTCATCGGTCAATTGAGCCCTCGTTGCGTGCGTCGCGGCCGTCGACGGGGCGACGTTCTCATCGGCGGTCCGGCCGGTGAACGACATGCCTTGGCGCTCGCGATGTTGGCCGATCTGTTGCGTCTCGAAGGATGGGAAGTCTTCGATCTCGGCCCCGACACGCCGGCCAACTCGTTCGTGCACGCGGCATCGCGGATGCCGGGTCTCACCGCGGTCGGTGTGAGTGTGACGACCCCGGTCTCGGTTCCCGGTGCCGTCGAAGTCGTCCAGGCTCTGCGCCGTGCCATCGGCGACGAAGTCCCGGTGGTTCTCGGCGGTGCGGCGATCACCGATGCCGACATGGCTCGAGAGTTGGGAGCCGACTTCTTCGCCACGGGCGCCCGCGGCTTCGTCGAGTTCCTGGACGAGTTGTCGGGCCGGTCCTCCTCGACGAGCCGGTCACGGTCGGGGTCGACGAAGCGCTCGGTCGCGAGTAACGAGGCCCAGACCAGCGACAACTGAGGCGACCAGCCGAGGACGGCCGTCGCCCGGGCTGATCGAACACCTGTTCGATACAGTCGCCCCATGGCCTCGTCGTCCCGAGCATCGCTCCTGTCTCACGTCACCACGGCGTCCACGGCTCTGCTCGCGCGCGAGCGGAATCTCCCCGTGCATCCCGTTCTCGCCCCGTTGTTCGAGTCGGGACTCGTTCGCGGACAGACCGTCGTGTGTGCCGGGGCGGCCTCGGTCACCTGTGCGCTGGCCCTTCTCGTCGCCCCGACCGAAACCGGTTCATGGGTGGGCGTCGTCGGTGTTCCCGAGCTCGGCGTGGTCGCGGCGGCCGACATGGGAGTGGCACTCGAACGGACGGTGTTCGTCGACGGTCCACTCGATGCGCACGGTGATCCGGCCAACGTTCTCGGTGCTCTCGTCGACGGGGTCGATCTCGTCGTCACGTCCGCACGTTTCCTCTCGTCGTTGTCGCCGTCGTTGGTACGTCGTTTCACGACTCGTCTGCAGTCGCGCGGAGCGGTGTGCATCGTGGTCGACGACACGCGCTCGGTGTCGGGAGATCTGCGTGTCACCACTCGTGTGCGTGAATGGAACGGGATCGGTGACGGTCACGGTCACGTGCGTGGGCGTCGGGTCACGATCGGCGTCGACGGCCGCCGTCAGACTCGTTCGACGAGACGAGACGTGTGGTTGCCCGGCCCGTCCGGACGGCTCGAGGAGATCCGCGACGACGAGTGTCGCAGCACGAGTTTGCGGGTCGTGTCGTGAGCACTCCACCTCGTTGTGCCGTCGTGTGGTGTCCGGCGTGGCCCGTCACGGCGGGTGTTCTGGCCGGTGAAGCCGGACGCGGACCGATCTTCGATCCGTGCGGGCCACTCGCCGTGGTTCACGCACGCCGGATCCAGGCCTGTTCGTCGGTGGCCATCCGGGAAGGTGTGCGAGTGGGCCAGACGATCCGTGATGCCCAGGGTGCGTGCCCCCATCTTGTCCTCGTTCCGTCCGATCCCGATCGTGACGCGCGTTTCTTCGAACCGGTGGTGCGTGCGGTCGGTGAACTCGTTCCGCTGCTCGACGTCGAATCACCGGGCTGTCTGCTCATGGCGACACGCGGTCCGTCGCGTTACGTGGGTGGCGACGATGCCCTGGCCGATCGGCTGACCGAGTTGGCGTCACGTGGCCTGGTGGCCGCTCGTGAGGTCGCCGGAGTCGGTGTCGGAATCGCCGATGGACGTGTGGCCGCAATGCTCGCCGCTCGCCGTTCCGCCGTGCTCCGACGTCCCGTCGTCGTCCCGTCGGCTCACACCGCGTCGTTCCTCGCTCCGCATCCGGTGTCGGCACTGATCCCCACCGTCGGTGCCGACCCCGATGTCGTCGATCTGCTCCGTCGGCTCGGACTGCACACCTTCGGTGATCTCGCCGATCTCACGTCGGCTCAACTCGTCGATCGTTTCGGTCGTTGGGGTGAAGGGATCTTCCGGGTGGTGACCGGTGTCGACGACACGCCGCCGGCGGCGGTCGCTCCGCCGGCCGATCTGTCGTTGTCGCGAACCTTCGACGATCCGATCGGCCAACTCGATCAGGCGGTGTTCGCCGCCAAGTCGATGGCCGACCACATCGAGGCGTCACTCGTCGATCGTGGTCTGGTGTGCACACGTCTCGTCGTCGATGCCGAGTCCGAACACGGGGAACGTTCGTCGCGAGCGTGGTTCCATGCCGACGGGCTCGGTGCGAGTGCGATCGTCGATCGTGTGCGGTGGCAACTCGACGGTTGGATCAGCGGCGACGATCCGCCGTCGGCCGGAATCACCTCCGTGCACATCACTCCGACCGACGTGCGTCGTGGAGGAGCTCAACAGCGAGGCTTCTGGGGTGAACGCACCCAGGCCGACGATGCGGCGGCGCGAGCCACGACTCGACTGATCGGTCTGCTCGGTCCCGATGCGGTCACCGTGGCATCGTGGCGCGGAGGTCGACATCCGCACGACGAATTCGAACTGATCCCGATCACCGCTCTCGGAGCCGACGATCGCCGTCTCGTTCCGCGACCGGCGGTTCGACCGCCATGGCCGGGTTCGTTGCCCGCACCTGCTCCGTCGATCGTGCATCGTGAGCCGCGCCCGATCGACGTCGTCGATCACGATGACCGTCCGGTCGTGGTGAGTGGGCGGGGTCTCGTGAGTGCATCGCCCGCTCGCGTCCTCGTCGATCGCCGTTCTCATCGTGTCGTCGCGTGGGCCGGTCCGTGGCCCTTCGAGGAACGGTGGTGGACGCCGCACCGACGTCGCGCTGCTCGCTTCCAGATCGTGGTCGATCACGACGATGAACCGATCGCCTATCTCGCTTGGGTCGAGGACGGTCGCTGGTGGATCGCCGGGGAATATCGCTGACCGACTCAGCCGGCGATCCGCACCGAGCGAGAGGTGTCGTCCTGCATGTCATCGGAGAGACGGAAACCCACTCCACGGACGGTGTGCAGATAATCGACGGCACTGCAGCGTTGACGAAGTTTGCGGCGGAGGTTCGACAGGTGCACGTCGACCACGTGAGTGTCACCGAACCAATTCGGGCCCCACACCGATTCCATGAGTTCGGCGCGCGACACCACCTGGAACGGGGTCCGACAGATCCGAGCGAAGAGTTCGTACTCGAGTTTGGTGCTCGGGACGACGTGTCCGTTCACCCGAATCTCGCGACGATCACCGTCGAGCGCGAGGGGGCCGAAGGTGCGGACGTCGTCGAGAACGGGCGAGACGACGGGTGCACTGCATCCGACACGAGCCGCGGTGTTGGTGCACCGCAAGGCGATCTCGTCAGCGGGAGTGTCGGTACTGACGACGTCGTCGGCGCCGTTGCGCAGAGCGGCCAGGCGTTGGTCGCGGCTGTTGCCGCCCACGACCACGACACCGAGGCCCGGTCGACCGCGCACAGCGGTTGCGAGTGGCGTCACCGCCGGATGGAATTCGCGGGCGTCGAGGACGACGACGTCGGGTTCGAAGGCGTCGATCATGGCGAGACTCGATGCGGAATCGGACGTCGAACGCACGATGTGTCCGAGACGGTCGAGAGCATGCTCGACCGACCGGCGGTCGGACGGATGCGAGAGGGTGACGAGGATGCGTCGCTCGACGCTGTCCTGTGGGGTCGATCGGTCCGAGCGGGCGGTGGAGCGATTGGGGCGGATGTCGTGAACGGTCATGTCGGTCCTGAGCCGTCGGTCCGCTGGTTCTTGCACTTTTGGTGGGTATTTTTCTCGGGCGGTCCGGAAATTTCTCGGCCGGCCGAATGTGGGCTCCCAAGTCGGCGGCCGTTTGGTTGACTGGTGCGGTGACCAGAGGGGACGATCAGCATCCGGAGACCCGCGCGGTCCGTGGTGGCCGGACCCCCGGAGTGCGAGCCATGGCCCCGGTGCTCTGGGCCTCGACGACGTTCGAGATCGACACCCTGGCCGATGGTCGGCGTATGGCTCATTCGTCGCGAGCATCGGAGTTCTACAGTCGCCACGGGAATCCCACCGTCAATGCCTTCGAAGACGCCGTGGCCGAACTCGAAGGAGCCGAAGCAGCGCGAGCCTTCGCGTCGGGCATGGGCGCGATCACCGGTGTGGTGCTCGGATTGTGCAGCCAGGGTGATCACGTCGTCGCCCAGCAGCAGGCCTACGGCGGGACCACGCAGTTGCTCGCCGGGGTGTGCCCGCGATTCGGCATCGACGTCACCTTCGTCGACGCGACACGACCAGGTGCCTTCGCCGAAGCGGTGATTCCCGGTCGCACGATGTTGGTGCTGGCCGAGACCCCGGCCAATCCTTTGCTCGATCTGGTCGACCTCGACGAACTCGGTGCGATCAAGGGCCCGATCACGGCAGTCGATTCGACTCTGGCGACGCCACTCGGTGTGCGTCCGCTCGAACACGGTGTGCAGTTGGTGATCCATTCGGCCACCAAGGCCATGGCCGGCCACAACGATGCGACGCTCGGTGTGGTGGCGGGGGAGCGCGACCTCATCGATGCGCTGTGGGGTTTCGCGGTGTTGCAAGGTGCGTGTGCGTCACCGTTCGATGCCATGAACGGTCTGCGTGGTCTGCGAACTCTGGGCCCGCGTCTGCGCCAGCAGGAGCAGACGGCTCTCGCGGTCGGACGGGCTCTCGAAGCGCACGCATCGGTGTCGTGGGTGCGTCACCCGCGCCTCGAGTCCCATCCGCAGTACGAACTCGGTCGGCGGCAGTACGAGCAGTTCGGTGGTGTTCTCTCGTTCGAGTTGGCTGGTGGTTTCGAGGCCGGAACTCGTTTCGTGGAAGCCGTGCGGTTGTGTCGGATCGCCACCTCGATGGGCGGTCCCGAGACCCTGGTGACCCATCCGGCGTCGACCACCCACGCCGGGCTCACTCCCGAGGAGTTGACGGCCGCCGGAATCACCCCGGGGACGGTGCGCATGAGCTGCGGGCTCGAGCACACCGCCGACATCGTCGCCGACGTCCTCCACGCCCTGAGTTAGTGCTTCTGGTGGCAGATTTGTCCCCTGTTTCGTGCTGATCAGCCACCAGTTCGGGCCGATACGAGGACGGATCACCCCTGGTGAGTCGAACATATGTTCGATAAAGTCGCTCCGTGGCACGTTCGTCGGGTTCGTGGGGAATGCAAGGGCCGTCCACCTGGGCCGAACTCGAGGCGCGCCTGTCGGGACGGTCACACCCCGTTTCACCCCGTTCGGATTCACCCCGCCCGGTCGTCGAACCGTCGTCACCACCACCTCGGGTGCGATCGCGTGTCCCGTACGCCGAACTGCACTGTCACTCGAACTTCTCGTTCCTCGACGGAGCATCCGACCCCGAAACTCTGGTCGCCGAGGCCGATCGTCTCGATCTCGCTGCTCTCGCGCTCACCGATCGCAACGGCTTGTACGGCATCGTGCGTTTCGCCGAGGCGGCGCGTGCCGTGGGATTGCCCACGGTGTTCGGAACCGAACTCGTCGTTCAGCATCGAAACGGTGAGCGACATCTCGTCGTTCTCGCCGACGGCCCGGGTGGATACGCGCGTCTCGCGCGGGCGATCAGTCTCGCGCAACTGAACGGATCGAAGAACGCACCACGTTGCACGGTCGACGATCTGGCACGTGAGGGTCGTGGTCATTGGTGGGTGCTCACTGGCACTCATGACGGAGTCGTCCCGCGCGCCCTCGTCGACGACGGACCGGCGGCCGCGACACGTGAACTACGTGAACTCGCCGACGCCTTCGGCCGTGATCGTCTGCTCGTCGAACTCTGGGACCACGGTGATCCACTCGATTCGGCGCGTAACGATGCATTGGCCGAAATGGCGGGGCGTCACGACATTCGTTGTGTCGCTGCCACCGATGTTCGTCACGCCACACCGACCGAACGTCGGTTGGCCACGGCGTTCGCCGCTGTTCGGCGTCGCTCGAGTCTGGCCGATGCCGATCCGTGGTCGTTCGTCTCGGGGACGGCGCATCTTCGCAGCGGTGACGAACAGGCGCGTCGATTCGCCCGGTATCCGGGTGTCGTCGAAACGGCCGCCGAGATCGGTCGGGCCGCCGCATTCGATCTGTCTCTCGTCGCTCCGAATCTTCCGCCGTATCCGTGTCCCGACGGTCTCACCGAGATGCAGTTCCTGCGTCGTCTCGCCGAAGAAGGAGCGACGCGTCGTTACGGCCGGCGACCCACCACCGGGGAAGATCTGAGTCTGCGGGCACGCGCCTGGCGCGCAGTCGATCACGAGTTGTCGGTGATCGACACCCTCGGTTTCGCCGGCTACTTCCTCGTCGTCTGGGACATCGTGCAGTTCTGTATGCGTTCCGACATCTACTGCCAAGGACGAGGGAGTGCCGCGAACAGTGCGGTGTGTTATTCACTCGGCATCACGAAAGCCGATGCAGTGTCACTCGGCTTGCTGTTCGAACGTTTCTTGTCGCCTGAGCGAGACGGTCCACCCGACATCGATCTCGACATCGAGAGCGGACGGCGTGAAGAGGTGATCCAGTACGTCTACGAGCGTTACGGACGACATCACACCGCACAGGTCGCCAATGTCATCACCTATCGCGCTCGCTCAGCGGTGCGTGACATGGCTCGCGCCCTCGGCTACGCCCCAGGTCAACAGGATGCGTGGTCGAAACAGATCGACCGATGGGGGCGAGTCCAGAAAGTGGTCGAGCAGACCGGGCCCGACGGCCGCCCCGATCACAGCATTCCCGCCGATGTCCTCGATCTCGCATCACAGGTGGAGGACATGCCGCGCCACCTCGGTGTTCATTCCGGAGGGATGGTGATCTGCGATCGTCCGGTGATCGAAGTGTGTCCGGTCGAGTGGGCGACCATGCGTGACCGCAGTGTTCTGCAGTGGGACAAGGACGATTGCGCGGCGGCCGGACTCGTGAAGTTCGATCTGCTCGGCCTCGGCATGCTCTCGGCGTTGCACGGAGCGGTCGATCACGTCCGCGACTCCGAAGGTATCGAGATCGATCTGGCCGCACTTCCGCAGGACGACGACGTCTACGCCATGTTGTGTCGAGCCGACACCGTGGGTGTGTTCCAGATCGAGTCGCGGGCGCAGATGGCCACTCTGCCCCGACTCAAGCCACGCCGCTTCTACGACCTGGTCGTCGAGGTCGCGCTCATTCGTCCGGGTCCCATTCAGGGCGGATCGGTGCATCCCTACATTCGCCGTCGCAACGGTCAGGAACCGATCACTTATCTGCATCCACTGCTCGAGAACAGTCTTGGCAAGACCCTCGGTATTCCCTTGTTCCAGGAGCAGCTCATGCAGATGGCGATCGACGTGGCCGGTTTCACGCCGACCGAAGCCGATCAATTGCGTCAGGCGATGGGCTCGAAGCGCAGTGCCGATCGGATGCGCCGGCTGCGCGATCGTCTGTACGAAGGGATGGCCGAACGTGGTGTCACCGGTCCGATCGCCGACGAGATCTTCGACAAGATGGCTGCGTTCGCCAACTACGGATTTCCCGAGAGTCACTCGGTGTCGTTCGCCTATCTCGTCTACTCGTCGGCCTGGTTGAAACTTCATCATCCGGCGGCGTTCTACGCTGGTTTGCTGAACGCGCAGCCGATGGGTTTCTGGAGCCCGCACTCACTCGCGCAGGATGCCCGGCGGCACGGAGTGATCGTCCGCACTCCCGACCTGGCTGCATCGGGTTCCGGGGCCACTCTCGAACGATCCGCCGAGAGTCACGGCGGATTCGCCGTGCGCCTCGGTCTCGGTGAAGTGCGCGGGATCGGATCCGAATTGGCCACGACGATGGTCGACGAGCGCCGCACTCGGGGTGATTTCGTCTCGATCGAAGATCTGGCGCGGCGCGTTCCGTCGCTCACTCGCGCTCATCTCGAAGCGCTCTCGACGGCCGGCGTGTTCACCGAGTGCTTGGGGGTGCAGCGACGCGAAGCCTTGTGGGTCGCGGCAGCGGCGGCCGAGTCGCGTCCTGATCGTCTGGCCGGGGTGCTGACGGCGGTCGAGGTACCGCGATTGCCGGGGATGGAGCCGATCGACGAAGCGATCGCCGACCTGTGGTCCACGGGGATCGCGCCCACGGGTCACCCGACGGCTTTCGCGCGTGCCCGTCTCGACGAGTTGGGCGTGGTGACGGCCGAACGTCTGGCCACGGTCGATGCCGAACGTGTGTGGGTCGCCGGTGTCGTGACGCATCGTCAACGTCCGGCCACGGCGCAGGGAACCACGTTCATGAATCTCGAGGACGAGACCGGTCTCATCAACGTGGTGGTCTCGGTCGGGTGTTGGAAACGATTCCGCGCCACGGCGCGCGGAGCATCGTCACTTCTCGTGCGCGGTCGGCTGCAACGCGCCGAGGGCGTCGTCAACATCGTCGCCGACCACATCGCCCCCCTGCGGGGATCTGGTGAGGAATCTTCACCGTATGGGTCGAAAAGTCTCGCCAGAAACTGGCGATAGACGACCGAGCGCTCTCGTTCTGGTGGCACATGAGCACGAAACACGTGACGAAACAGCCACCAGAAGCACTAATGACGGGAGGTGGTGGAGGCCATCACACCGAGGGCGACGAACACGGTGCCGGCCACGTAGCGCTGCACGAAGGGGAGGGTTCGGCCCGTCAGGAGAACCTGTCGCAAGGCGCTGGCGGTGATCGCGTAGGTTCCGTCGGTCACGAATCCGATCGCCACGAAGATCGCGCCGAGCACCAACGACTGCGACCAGGCCGCACCATTGTCGGCATCGATGAATTGCGGCAGATACGACAAGAAGAACAGGGCAACTTTCGGATTCAGAGTGTTCACGATCACACCCTGCCGAAAGGCTCGCGCCCGCGACGTCGCCGGAAGATCGCCGGCCACGGCACGCGGCGCAACGAGGAGGGTTCGCAATCCGACGACGACCAAGTATCCGGCACCCAACCACTTCACGGCATTGAACGCCGAGGCCGAGGTCGCGAGAACCGCCGACAGGCCGGCCGACGCCGCGATCACGTGCATCATGTTGCCGAGCTCGAGACCGGCCACGGCAGCGAAACCGATCTCGCGTCCGTCGGACACGCTGCGATTCAACACGTAGATGACGGCTGGCCCGGGAATGAGCAGCAGGGCCAACGACGCGACGGCGAAAGTGACGATGGACGACAGATCGGGCACGGATCGACTCTAGAGGTCGGGAATTCCGCTGAACCGATTCACGGCTCGACGTCGATCGGCGACGGCGGAGGTCCGGACTCCACGATGTCTCCGACCAATCGGGCGAGATCGATCGGGACGAATCGAACCGGCGAATTCACGAGCTCGTCGTGGCTCCACCATCGAATCTCGTGCAGGTATTCCTCCCGCAATCGATCCCAGCCGAGCTCGGGATCGGGCTCGAATTCGTGGTCGACATGGACGAGATGGATCTGTTCGCGCTGTCCGTCCCAGTTGCCGTCGAAGAACCGGATGTGATGTTCGCGGGTCCAGATGTGCGGGCCGATCACCGGGTCGAGCAGGCCGACCTCTTCGCGTAATTCACGGGCCAATGCGTCGAGAGTCGGTTCACCCGGTTCGATTCCTCCACCGGGCAGCGCCCAGCGAGTGCCAGTGGGAAACTCGAAACGCACGAGCAACACCGAGGGTCGTGGGCTGAGCAGCAGCGCGCGAACGGCCGGCCGGATACGCAGTGCGTCAGTCACCGGGAGTGTCGCGCAGTCGGTCGTTGAACGCGCGATACATGTCGTAGACGTTCTTGCACTCCTCGCAGACGGGGAGCTGTTTCGGGTCGCGCGACGGAACCCACACGAACCCGCACAATGCCTCGACCGGAGTGCCCATCACCCGGGCTTCGAGGATCTTGGCCGCGGCGTTCTCACCCGGTCCGACCTTCACGATGTGGGCTCGATCAGGTTCGGCGGTCTCGGGAACCTGGTCGAGAGCGGGATCGACACCGGGCCGAGTGCGGGTCTCGGTCGAGCTCATGAGATCAGTCAACCAGATGCCTACACTGGTGTCGTGCCGCTCTACGAGTTCCGCTGCAAGACCTGTGACGCCACCTTCGAGGAGCGTCGCACCATGTCGGCCGCCAACGAACCGGCGACCTGCCCTGATGGGCATCCAGGTGCGGTGCGTCTGCTGTCGGTGTTCGCCTCGGTCGGGGCGTCCACGCCGGGTTCGCCAGCACCGGCACCGCGATCCGGCGGTGGCTGCGGTTCCGGGTGCGGGTGCGCACACTGAACGAGCCCACCGTCTCGTCGTCCGACGGGAGGGTCGCACCGTCGACGACTAGGTTGTGCTCGTGATCGACGTGACCCTGGCCTCCTGGATCGTCACCGTGGTGGCGACGGCCGCGGGCATCGGCGCCGGAGTTCGCATTCTCGGGACTCGGCCCAAGCCGATTCCGGTGCGTGTCCGTCCCGATCGCGTTCGACCGGAGCGTCGCGACTGACTCTGTACGTCGACGGATCGCACTGGTGGTTTCGTGATCGACACTGGTGCCATCTCGTGAGTGACACGAGCCTCGACGAACTGCACGACTTCGCCTCAGCGTTGGGCCTGCCACGACGGGCCTTTCATCTCGATCATTACGACGTCCCGGATGATCACCGCGCCCACGCTGTGCGAGCCGGAGCACGAGAGGTGTCGAGTCGCGACATCGTGCGGATTCTGCGCGAGGCCGGTCTACGACGACGTGACATCCGGGCCGATCAACGGCCAGATGTCGTGCACTGAGTGACCGCTGAAGCGCACCCACGCATCGAGACGTAATCCGTGTCGAGGCGCGTCGATCACCGTCGACACGATCGGTGCCGACAGGTCGAGGGGATCGGGTGTGCGCTCGACGAGCACCACACCACGTACGTCGGTGCCGAGTGTGGCCGCGTGGACGAGAGTGAACATCCGAGCGATGTCGTCGTGCTCGAGATCGACGGCGAGACACACGTCGCCGATGAGGAACCGATCGACGAGGAAGGCGAGCATCCGGTCGTGAGGTGACATGAGAGCGGCGGCCAGATCGGCGACGTCGCGCGGGTCGACGAGGGGATCGAGCCCCGGTCGAAGGAGAGTGGGACGGGACATGACGGCTCCGTTCAGGATGAACGGGGAAGTGAGCCGACGGTAGACGAGGGGTGTGACGCGCTGAGTCGAGGAAACTCAGCCGACGACGGCGACGCTGCCGACCACGGCAACGACGGCCACGGCCACGGGCGCGAGATAGGTGATCCAGATCGGAACGGGTTTCCACGACGGCGCCAGCATGACGGCCCCGCAGATCGCACCGGCGACGGCACCACCGACGTGGCCGCCGATCGAGATGCCAGGAATCGTGAACGTGAGCAACAGGTTGATGAGCAACGTCGCGCCGATGCCGGTCTGGAAGACGTTGACCCCGCGGCGTTGCAGGCCGATCGCGGCCGCGGCCATGAGACCGAAAACCGCGCCGGATGCACCCCCGTGCAATCCGCCACGATCACCTTGGATCACGAGGGCGCCGAGCGAACCGCCGAGCAGTGAGGCTGCGTAGAGAAGGGCGAAGCGAGCCCGTCCGAGCGGGGGTTCGAGCATCTGGCCGAGTTGATACAGCAAGAACATGTTCATGCCGATGTGCAGCACGCCGAAGTGGAGGAAGCCCGAGGTGACCAATCGATACCACTCGTCGGTGATCTGCAGGATGTAGCGATTGAGTCCGAGATCGAGTTCGCGTCCGGTGATCCGATTACCGAATCCGGCCGCCCCGACATCGCCGGTGAGAACCCAGACGAACACCAGGACGTTGACGATGATGATCGTGAGAGTCACGAGGATCGACTGACGGGCGTTCCAGTGGCGGACGCGAGTCGCGGTGTCAGGACGTGACCGACGCACACAGTCGATGCAGTGGCTTCCGACCGTGGCTTGAACGAGGCATTCCGCACAAGCCGGTCGTCCGCAACGTGTGCACGAGCGACCCGTGACTCGGTCGGGGTGACGAGTGCAATGGCTGACGTTCGGCGGCGGAAGATCGGTCATGACGAGCAATTCGGTACGGAGAGCACCGTGCGAGACACGGTAGTGCCGATTGCTACGGTCGGGACGGTCGGGGGACGGTCGTTCGCCGTGACGTGAGGGGGATCACATGGCTTGGGATTTCGAGACCGAACCGGAATTCGAAGAAAAGTTGACATGGATGCGCCAGTTCGTGCGCGACGAGATCATGCCGCTCGAAACGCTCGCCGAGGTGTGGCGAGCGCCGGGGGGACGCGAGAAGTTCCTCCTCGCCACCGAACCGTTGAAGGACGAAGTGAAGAGGCGCGGATTGTGGGCGGCTCACCTTCCTCCCGACATGGGTGGTCTCGGTTTCGGTCAGGTGAAGCTCGGGTTGATGCACGAGATCCTCGGTCAGTGTGGCTACGCGCCGAGCATCTTCGGGAACAACGCGCCCGACAGCGGCAACGCCGAACTGCTCGCGGTCGGGGGAACACCGGAACAACGCGAGAAGTGGATGCAGCCTCTGCTCGATGGCCGACTTCGATCGTGTTTCAGCATGACCGAGCCGACGGCCGGTGCCGATCCCACTCTCCTCAGCACCACCGCAGTGCGGGACGGTGACGAGTGGGTGATCAACGGACACAAGTGGTTCTCATCGAATGCATCGGTGAGCGACTTCCTGATCGTCATGGTGCGCACGGGCGAAGAAGGTGCGCCGGCATCGAAGGCCTATTCGATGATCATCGTGCCGACACGTTCGCCGGGCGTCAACATCGTTCGCGACGTTCCGACGATGGGAGAGCCCGATCACAAGACGGGAGAACCCGGTGGTCACGCCGAGATTCTGTACGAGAACGTACGGGTGCCGTTCGAGAACGTGGTCGGCGGCGCGGACGGAATCGGCCAGGGATTCGCCCTCGCTCAGAAGCGACTCGGACCCGGCCGTATTCATCACGCCATGCGGTGGCTCGGCCAGAGTCGCCGAGCGTTCGACATGTTGTGCGAACGATCACTCACCCGATTCACGCACGGCAGCATCCTCGCCGAGAAGCAGATGATTCAGGACTGGATCGCCGAGAGCTATGCCGAGATGCAGGCGGCTCGACTTCTCACGCTGCAGGCGGCATGGAAGATGGACAAGTTGCACGAGGCCGGCAAGCACTACAGCGACGCGCGAGTCGAGATCGGTGTCATCAAGTTCTGGGGTGCCAAGGTGCTGTACAACGTGATCGATCGAGCGATTCAGATCCACGGCAGCCTCGGGTACACGACCGATCTTCCTCTCGAGTCGATGTATCGGGCGGCGCGAGCCGCTCGCATCTACGACGGCCCGGACGAAGTTCACAAGGTCACCGTGGCCCGCCAGATTCTGAAGGGTTACCGTCCGAGCGATCCGCCGCTCGAACACGTGCCCACCCGTCGTGCGGCGGCCGAGCAGAAGTTCGCCCACGTTCTCGACGCGGCCTCGCTCAATCACTGATCCGCGTCAGCGGACGATGTTCGCCGACGCATCGAAATCCTCGGCGGACGTCGGTCGGGCGAGGTGGAACCCCTGTACCTGGTCGCACCCGAGGGCTCGGAGGCGTTCGAGCTGTTCGGTCGAACCGACCCATGTGGCGATGGCCGTCATGTCGAGGCCGTGAACCAGCTGGATCACTCCTCGCACCATCGGATCGTCGTGCTGGTCGGCTCCGAGCGAACGCACGAAGGAGCCGTCGAACTTCACGAACCGTGACGGGCAGGTTCGCAGGTGGGAGAGGGCCGACGAACCGCCGCCGAAGTCGTCGATGGCCAGTGGGAACCCCAACCGGCCGAGGGACTGCAGCGTGCGGATCGCATCGTCGTGGGCGAGGGCATCGGTGCGGTACTCGATGCACACGTTGGCTGATTCGAGTCCGTGTCGTGCGACGGCCGCGTTCAAGCCGTCGACGAACTCCGCATCGACGATCTGGTGCCATGACACGTTGACATGGATCCGGAAATGCCGATCGACCCGGCCGGTGGCGATCCAGTCGGCGAGGGTGCGAGCACTCTCGCCGATCACCCACTGGCCGATCGGAACGATGAGGCCCGATTCCTCGGCGAGGTCGAGGAACACCGACGGGGTGAGCACTCCTTCGGTCGGATGATTCCATCGCAGGAGCGACTCGGCGGCTTCGATGCGGCCCGAATACGCGGCGACGATCGGTTGGAAAACGAGACTCAGACGGCTCTCGGCCAGGGCTCGCTCGAGATCGTCGCCGAGTCGAATGCGCCGTCGGGCGTCGTCGCGCATCGCGTCGGAATACATCTCGCAGCGCCCCTTGCCGCGCATCTTGGCCCGATACATCGCGGTATCGGCCCGTCGAACCAGTTCCAGGGCGCCGTCGTGGGCAAGACCGCCGTCCTCGGACGGCTTCCACACGGCGATGCCGACGCTCACCCCGGTCGCCACTCGCGTCCCGTGAAGGACGACGGGCTCTCCGGCGGCGCCCTTGACGCGTTCGGCGAGATCGAGTGCGGTGACTTCGTCGCCGACTCCCTCGCACAAGACGACGAATTCGTCGCCACCGATTCGACCGACGAGATCTCCCGGTCGGGTGCTCGACGAGAGCCGTCGACCAACGGTGGCGATGAACGTGTCTCCGATCTCGTGTCCGAGTGAGTCGTTGACGTTCTTGAGATGATCGATGTCGACGTAGAGAACGGCGAGTGCTCGCCCGTCGACTCGCGCACGATCGATGGCTTCGGCGACGCGACGGAGAAAGAGTTGTCGGTTGGGAAGCGACGTCAACGGATCGTGAGTTGCTTGGTGCGCAAGTTCGGCGTTCAGTCGCACGAGCGACGTCACGTCGCGGCACCATGCAGTGAAGCCACCGAACTCGGAGCGAACGATCGTGCAATCGAGATGGTGGACGTCGCCGATCCCATCTCGGAAGGCGACCTCACCACGCCAGTCGTTCACGTCACCGACTCCGAGGACGGCCCGGGGGATCTGGTCGCGCACGGCCGTGGCCAATCGATCGAGTCGCGAATCTCCGGCGATCCGGCGAGCCGACTCGTTGGCGTAGGTCAAACCGCCGTTCCGATCGACGACGAGCACGAGATCGGGTGTCAAGTGAGCGACCCGGTTCATGTCATCGACAGGTGCGGTGTCGCCGAGGACCACCCCGACGTACCCGGTGAGTGATCCGTCGTCGGCGAGTCGAGGGGACATCACGACCCGAACCGATCTCCATCCGCCGTCGATCGGGGTGTCGAACGTCGTCTCGAATCCTTCGGCGACACGTCGAGCCCAGTCCCGTTCGATCTCGGTACGACGGGTGGGTGGGGCCGATGCCCACGGAGCTCGTCCGACGGCGAGGCGACGTCCGGGTGTCAACAGCTCCGCTGTCGTTGCGTCGCTCGACGTGAGCCGAGCCGCCGGATCGGTCTCGAAGAGGCCGGCAATGGTGGGGGGAGCGGAGGCCGACGACATGCCGAGGTCATTGTGGCACGGTGTGGTCGTGCGACCGCGGAGTGTGGTCGTCAGCCGCCGGCCACGGAACCGGTGATGGTCGCCGAGGTCAGACTGGCGAGAGCGATGGCGCCGATCAGATCGGCCGCGGGAGTGGCGTCGACGAGATCGAGCCGTTGGGTCAGAGCGTGCAGAGTGAACGAGTACATGTGACTCTCACCGACGGGCGGACACGGGGCCGACCAGCCGACGATCGGAACGTCGGGCCGACCGAGATCGTTGATCCCCTCGATCGCCCCCGGTGTCGCTGATCCGGAATCGAGGAACGTCACGGTGGGATCGATGTTGGCCACCACCCAGTGGACGAGTGGGTCACCGGTCGGTCCGATGGCATCGAGGTCGGTGACGATCAGAGCGAACGACTGGCTCTCGACCGGTGCATTCGTCCATGCGAGCGATGGCGAGACACCGTCTCCCGAACAGGTGTGGTCGGCGGGAATCGATCCTCCGTCGACCCACGTGGCCGAGAGGGTGAACGCGTCGGACGGGACGGCTGATTCGAGGGAGTCGAAGGCGGCCGATTCGTCGATCATGGCCGGTGCGACGGTCGTGGAGTCGATGATCGTCTGATTCTGATCGGGTGAGGGCGGGACCATCTCCCGCCCGTCGGTCGAACAGGCGGCCAGGACGCTGAGTGCGACGACACTCAGCGAACGAAGGCCGCCGAGGAATCGTCGACGAGTCACAGTTCACACGCTATTCGCCATCGGGTGCGGCGAGTGCGTCGGCACTAACCTGATGCTCATGTCCGCCCCGGTCGCGCCAGCAACCGATGCGTTCGGCGAACGGCTCTGCATCCTCACGGTGCATGCGCATCCCGACGACGAAGCATCGAAAGGTGCACCGACGCTGGCCGCGTATCATGCCGCTGGCGTCCGCACGATTCTCGTGTGCTGCACCGGAGGCGAAGAGGGAGATCTGCAGAATCCCGGACTCCGTGAGCCGGGACAGCCGTTCCACGACGTGGCCCCGGAGGACGAACCGCATCTCATGGCTCGGCTCCGGCCGCGGGAATTGGCCGAGTCGGCCCGCATCATCGGCTTCGACGAGGTCGTCATGCTGGGCTATCGCGACTCGGGCATGCTCGATTCGGCGGCCAACGACGACCCGACCTGCTTTCATCGAGCCGACGTCGACGAGGCAGTGGGTCGACTGGTCACGGTGATCCGTCGGACGCGACCGCAAGTTCTCATCACCTACAACGACGATCAGCGGGGCTACCCCCATCCCGACCATGTGAAGGTGCACGACGTGTCGGTACTCGCCTTCGAAAGAGCCGGCGACCCCACGTGGTATCCATGGGCCGGTCCGGTCTTCCAACCGTCGAAGCTCTATTACACGGTGTGGTCGAAGTCTCGAATGCTCCGTGTTCACGAGGCGATGATCGCCAAGAGTGGTTCGTCACCGTTCGACGAGAAGTGGTTGGCGCGCCCGAGCCACGACGAGCGCATCACCTCACGACTCCATGTCGGCGAGTTCATGTGGGCGCGGTCCGGTGCGTTGCGGGCCCACGCCACTCAGGTCGATCCCACCGAGCCGTGGTGGTTCGGGCTCACCGACGAGGAATTGGCGGTGGTGTATCCCTACGAGGACTGGATCCTCGCCCGATCGACAGTGGGTGGTCCGACCGACGACGACGTGGAAACCGATCTGTTCGCCGGCATCTCCGATGTGCTTCGCACGCCGATCGGTGCGGAACCGGCTCGTCGACTCGTCGATCCGTCACCCACGGTGAACGCGTGACGTCGTTTCAGTACCGCGTGATCGTCGGAAAGAAGGACGAACGCGTCGACGGACCCGATGACGCCGATGTGGTGATCACCGTCGCTTCGGCCGATGTCACCCTCGACCCGTCGGTCGCCTTCATGCTGGGAAAGTTGAAGTCGTCCGGTCCGACCGGCCCGCTCTTCGACGGGCTGTCGTCCGGTGACGTCGCTCGGCGAATCTCGCAGCTCGCCGCCTCGATCTGATCGAACGCAGAGCGACGTGTTCAGGCCCGTCGCATGGCATCGCGCAGGGCGCGATAGCCGATGAGAACCGCTCCTGACGCGGCGATCACGTCACGAAGTCCGACATCGTTCGTCATCATGTCGAGATCGTCGATCCATCCCTCGGCCGACGATTCGGCCAGAGCGCGAACCTCTTCGGTGTCGATCACCGGTTGCACGTGGATCTCGGTGACACCGGGCTGCAGGTTCTCGAACGTGCGCCACACCCGGGCGCGACTTCCGGCCGACCAGTCGTGATCGAAGTGATCGGGGAACACGACACCCTCGTCGGCGGCCAATCGGCGGAAGGGAAAACCGGCCTGCGCCTCGGTGATCGTCGACGGCAAGCGGATCGGGAGTGAGAATTCGACCGCGAGGTCGAGGTAGACGTCGAAGAATTCGGGTCGCAAGGTGATGGCGGTCAGATGCGGCGTGAGGTGGGAGACGTCGAATCCCCAGAGGATCGCCCGCTCGATCTGGGCGCGTCCTTCGCGATGAACTTCGGCCGGGTCGGCGTGTTCCCACAGGTCGTCGATCTCCCGCGGAAAACCTCCGTCGCCGGAGAGCAGCGAGGGCGAATGCGTGATCGGGCCCCAGCGATACAGAGGGTGTTCGGCGTTGAGGGTGAGATGGACGCCGATGTCCTCACCTTCGTACATCATCGCGGCGTGACGTGCCCACGGTGCCGGAACCATGAGCGACGCACATGTTGCGATCCCCTCGCGCAGGGCGCGGTAGACGCCGATGTTGGCGGCATGGCACGAACCCAGGTCGTCGCACGAGATGATCACGAGACGGGAGTCGTGGTCGTATCCGAGTCGTTCGGCGAGCGAGGTCACGAGGGCACGCTACCGGTCTCGTCAGGCGCACCTCGACCAGAGTCCGCGTCGTTCGGCCCGAGCGGCGCGTTCGGCGGCGAGGAAGGTGGATTCGAGGGTGAGGTTGGGGGCGATCGACAACGTGCGGGCGTAGCCCTCGCGTACGAGGAGTTCGTTGACGAAGACTCCGTCGACGGCCCGGTGAACGTAGACGAGCAAACGGCCGTAATCGTCGCGTGCTTCCACGTCGCGAACGGCGTCGACGAACGATCCGATCGGAAGCAGTTCGGCGACGCGTGCCGACGCTTCGGGACCGAAGCACTCGATCGGCGTGTCGGGCTTCTTCGTCTCGGGAGTGTCGATGCCGATCAGGCGGACCCGCTCGACGACGGTTCGACCGTCGACCGAGAACGCGATGTCGAGGGTGTCACCATCGACATGGCCGACGACTTCACCGTTGGCTCCGTCCGGCAGTTCGAGAGGACTGTTGCACGCCGCGAGCAGTACGACGACAATCAGGGTCCGACCGAGCGACATGCCCGAGTGTGGGCGCCGCCGAGCGTCGAAGAGCGTCAGATGCGTTCGATGAGTGTGCCGGTGCCGAGTCCGCCACCGCAGCACATTGAAATGATGCCGTACCGACCGCCGGTGCGCTCGAGTTCGTACAGCGCCTTGGTGGTGAGCACGGCTCCGGTTCCGCCGAGCGGATGGCCGAGTGCGATGGCGCCTCCGTTGGGGTTGGTGCGCTCGAGATCGGCGCCGACTTCCTTGGCCCAGGCGAGTACCACCGAAGCGAACGCCTCGTTGATCTCGAAGGTGTCGATCTGGTCGATGGTGAGTCCGTTGCGCTCGAGCAGTCGTTGAGTGGCGTCGATGGGACCGGTCAGCATGAGAACGGGATCGACACCGACGAGACAGCTGTCGACGACACGGGCACGGGGCGTGAGGCCGAGCTCGGCGGCCTTCTCGGCCGTCATCATCAGTAGGGCCGCGGCACCATCGGAGATCTGCGAGGAGTTGCCGGCGGTGTGCACTCCGTTCTCGCGCGCGACCGGGTTGAGGGTCTGCAACTTCTCGAGAGTGGTCTCGCGAATGCCCTCGTCACGACTCACGGTGTGTGTGGTCCCGGTGGGCTTGCCCTCCTCGTCGAGGTCGGGAGCGGTGACCGGGATGTACTGACCGGCGAATCGATCCTCGGCCCAGGCGCGGGCGGCGCGCTTCTGCGACTCGAGCCCGAAGGCATCGGTGTCGGCGCGCGTGATGTTCCACTTGTCGGCGATGCGCTCGGCGCCTTCGAACTGCGAGGTGAATTCGTAGTGCTCGAAGTAGCTCTTGCTCACGGCCTTGCCGAGGCTCTTGAACTCCTTGGTCTTGGGATCCTTCACCCAGGCGTTCGAGTTGCTTCCGATCGGAACGGTGCTCATCGATTCGACACCACAGGCCATGGCGATGTCGACCACTCCCGACGCGACGAGCGACGCGGCGAGCCCGGTCGCCTGCTGGCTCGATCCGCACTGGGTGTCGACGGTGGTGCACGCGGTCGTCATCGGAAGGCCGGCCGACAACCATGCGGTGCGGGTGATGTTGAAACTCTGCGCACCGACCTGGCTCACGTTGCCACCCACGACCTGTTCGATCAGGGCCGGATCGATTCCGGTGCGTCGCACCACTTCTTTCTGGACGAGTCCGAGGAGATCGGCGGGGTGAAGAGTGGAGAGTCCACCGTTCTTACGGCCGACCGGCGTACGGACGGCCTCGACGATCACGACCTGGCGGGAGCTGGAGTTCGACATGAGGGGCATCCTACGGTCACACTTCCAGGGTGACCGAGTCGATCAGCCGCATCAGCCGCTTCCAGCCCGCCCTCGCGCCGCCGTCCGATGTGACGGACCACGTGTTCGTGCACGTCGTGGAATCTCGCGTGTGGATCCACGACGAACCGGCCGGGGCCGATTGGCACCGACACTTCCTGGGAGTACTCGATGGCCGTGCCTATTGGGGAATCGACGTCCCCGGTGACGATCCGTCGGATGGTGCCGCTCTCGATCTGTTCAGTCTGTTCGGCCGCACCTCGGAGGACGAGTGGCTCGTCGCCGGCCGTGCGGTGCAGATCGTCGACTGGGCGCGAACCCATCGCTTCTGCGGTCGTTGCGGGACACCGACGGAGTTGGCGCACAACGAACGGGCAATGCGCTGTCCATCGTGTCGCCACATGGCCTTTCCCCGCCTTGCGCCGGCGATGATCACTCTCGTCACGCGCGGCGAACCCGGCCCTGATCAAGAGGCTCTGCTCGCGCGCGGTGTGCAGTTCCGGGTTCCGATGTTCTCGTGCCTGGCCGGATTCGTGGAACCGGGTGAGACTCTCGAAGGAGCGGTCATCCGTGAAGTCCGCGAGGAAGTCGGTGTCGACGTCGACCGCGTTCGATACCTCGGCAGTCAACCGTGGCCCTTCCCGCACAGTCTCATGCTCGGTTTCCGCGCCGAGTGGGTGTCGGGCGACATCGTGTGCGATCCGACCGAAATCCTCGAAGCGAACTGGTATCGAAAGGACGCTCTTCCGCCGATTCCACCCGGGATCTCGATCGCCCGCAAGTTGATCGACCTTTGGCTGGCCGAGAACTGATGTCGTACGTGGAGGTCAAGCGGAGAGTTTCGCCGTGAACCAATCGAGCAGGATCTCGAACCTCTGACGACGGTGAATCGGTGATCCACTGCGCGACAACTCGTGCGTCTCGGCCGGGAATCGATAGAACACGACCTCCTTGCCGAGCAAACGCAGGGTGACGAAGAGCTCTTCGGCCTGATTGATCGGACAACGCAGATCGTTCTCGCTGTGCACGATGAGCACCGGAACATCGATGTCGCGGGCCAGCGTGCTCGGTGACATGCGGAGATACTCCTGCGGATCCTCGACCGGGTCCGGTCCGTGCTCGACACGGAACATGGTGCCGATGTCGCTCGACCATTCCTCGGTCAACAAGTTGTTGACCGAGCGTTCGGTGCACACGGTGCGTAGACGTCCTTCATGGCGTGCGGCGAGAAGGGTCGCCATGTATCCGCCGTAACTTCCGCCTTGCATCCCGACTCGCGATCGATCGCAGAACGCGTAGCGCTCGAGTGCCGTATCGAGAACGTTCAAGACGTCGTCGATATCTGCTCCGCCCCAACCGGTTCCGGGTCGACGATGATGCTTCGGCCCGAGAATCGCCTGACCCCACGCTTCCTCGCGACCCGACGATCCGCGGGGGTTGCACGCGATCACGACGAAGCCGGCGGCGGCCTGGGACTGAAACTCGTCGAAATACGTCTCGCCGTACTGAGTGTGCGGGCCACCGTGAACGTTGAGGACGACGGGGTACCGACGACTCGGGTCGAAGTCGCGGGGTCGCATGATCCAGGCGTCGATGTGGGGTTCGATCCCGGGTGTGGCGGTGCGCACCGGAACAGAGAATCGCTCCCAGCCCACCGGTGCCACCCGACGGACGTATTCGTGGGACACGTTGGTGAGGACGGTCTCGCCACCGTCCCGCCACGTGTGGATCTCGGTCGGCCGAGTCACGTGGGTGACTGCGGCGACGATCACGCCAGCGGCGGCATCGAATGCCTTCAGACATCGGGCTCCGTTGGTGATCGCCACGGGAGCGGTCGAGCCCGACGCATCGAGGCGATAGAGGTGACATTCCCCGGCATCTTCGGCGGTGGCCAGGAGCGAACGATTCGACTCCCACACCGGGGCCACGTTGCCCACCGTGGTCTCGAAGGTTCGATCGAGATCGAGGGAGATCCAGCGTCGTTCGCGTGTCGTCAGGTCGAGCACACCGACGCGGACGTTCTGTGGGTAGGTCGTCGCGTCGTCGTGGCCGAGAAAGGCCACGTGCGATCCGTCGGGTGACACCGCCGGACTTCCGTAGATCCCAGTGCGCTCGGTGAGAGCGGAGATCTCACCATGAAGCGGAACGACGAAGAGATCGGTCGAGAGATCTCGATCCCAGTCGTCGTGGCGACTCGCCGACACGACGAGGCCACTCGAATCGGCGAGCCAGGCGAATTCGCCGTATTGATGCGAGTCCGGAGTGAGATCCCGCGGAGTTCCCGTGCCATCGGACGCCACGACCCACACGTGATTCGGTCGATCGAAGATGAAGTCTTCCCCGTTGAGTCGGGTGAAGAAGGTGTCGATGCGACGCGGCGATTGCCACGACTCGTCCTCGGCCGAATAGCGCTCGTCGGGAACGCGCGACGAGAAGGCGATCCATCGTCCATCGGGTGACCAGGTGGGTGCATCGAGTCCGTCCTTGCGAACGGCGATGGTGCGCGTTTCGCCCGGCAGCGCCACGGGAATCACGTGAAGAGTGCGCTCTCCTTTCTTCGCGCCCTGGGCACCCTCACGTCCCGAGACGAAAGCGAGGTGACGCCCGTCGGGTGACCACGACGGCATCGACTCACCTGGGTCGCCGGACGTGAGCGGGGCCGGCGGGCTCGAACCATCGGTCGGTGCGAGCCAGACCTGCGAGACGTAGCGGTTCTTCGCATGATCAACCCGAGTCACGACGAAGGCGACCAGTCGACCGTCGGGGGAAAGGGTCGGCGCACCGGCTTGGACGAATCCGTCGAGAAGGGTGGTGGCGAGATCGGTGAAGGAAGACGGGTGTTGGTCGGTCACGCGGTCACGGTAGTTCCGATGACGTCGACGTGTCACTCGTGTCGTAGTTTCCAGCCATGGCTCTCAGCAAGGACTCGCTCGGCAAACTCGGTCTCTGGACCTTCCAACTCGACATGCAGCCCATGCGCGAGGCGCAGAAGGCGGCGGCGCGTATCGAAGAACTCGGCTTCCGGACCGTGTGGGTTCCCGAAGCCGTCGGTCGCGAACCTTTCGCATCGTCGTCGATGTTGTTGTCGGCAACCGAGAACCTGATCCTCGCCACCGGTATCGCCAGCCTTCACGCGCGGTCGCCCATGACGATGCAAGCCGGATGGAAAACCGTGACCGAGGCGTTCCCCGATCGGTTCCTCCTCGGAATCGGCGTGAGCCATCAGCCGGCCGTCGAAGGTTTCCATGGCGGGACGTACGACAAGCCGCTGTCGACCATGAAGAAGTACCTCGATGCGATGGATCACGGACTCTTCTTCGCCGCCCAGCCGACCACGCCGCCGGCGCGGGCACTGGCCGCCCTCGGACCCAAGATGTTGAAACTGGCCGCCGAGCGTACTCTCGGCGCGCATCCGTACTTCGTGCCGGTGGAGCACACGACGATCGCTCGCGAGGCCCTCGGTCCTGACGCACTTCTCGCGCCCGAGCAAGCCGTGGTGTTCTCGACCGATCCGGCCGAGGCGCGGGCGGTGGCTCGGGGTTTCATGAAGACCTACCTCGGTCTTCCCAACTACACCAACAACTTGAAGCGTCTCGGCTGGACCGACGACGACATCGCGGGACAGGACGGTGGGCCGACCGATCGTCTCGTCGACGCGATCGTGGCCTGGGGCGGCCTCGACGACATCGCGGCGCGCATTCAGGATCACCTGAAGCGCGGTGCCGATCACGTGTGCGTGCAGGTTCTTTCGGCCGACCCGACCAAGGTCACCATGAGCGAGTTCGAGCAGCTCGCCTCGCTGATTCCATCGCTCTGAGCCGCCGACGACGGGGGAGGAGAATCGGGATCAGGGCCCGACGACGGTGCGAGTGAGGAGCGTCACGAGGGTGTCGTGAATCGTCTGTCGTGACGACCCGCGCTTCGACATCTCGTTCTGGAATCCGAGCAGCCGTTCGATCATCGCGACGAGAGCCGCCGCAGCCGTGAACGGATCGAGGGAGGCCGGCAGGCGACCCCGATCGACCCCGTCGCGGATCATGGCTTGAATTCCTTCGATGATGAGGAGATTGGCCTGGGAGCGAACCGCACGGAAGTTCTTGTCGCCCTCCTCGGCCTTGAGATTGCGAATGCGCAACACGGCGGCGTGCGCATCCCAGTAGGTCATGTAGGCATCGACGAAGGCTTCGGCTCGGGCCGACGCATCGGCCGCGTCCCAAGCGGGGTGCAGATGATCGACGAGAGGACGTTCGGCTTCGGTCGCCTCTTCGGCGAGGGCCAGGACGACGGCATCGGCATCGTTGAAGTACTGGTAGAAGGTGGCCGCCGACGTGCCGACCTCGCGCGTGATGTCGACGACGCGAAGATCGAGGACACCTTGTTCGTTCAGCAACTTGGCCGTCGCGTCGAGAAGGCGACGGCGGGTCGCTTGCGCTCGAGTGCCGATGACTCGGCCGTCGACCGAACGAACCTTGCTCACCATCAGCCGGCTCCGTAGACCGGTGCAGGACTCGGTGCACGCGAGAGAAGATCGGCCACGACTCGACCGATTTCGGCCGGCTCGTAGCGGTCACCCTTGTCGAAGATCTCGCCGTGTTGCCATCCGTCGGCGACGGAAAGTTGTCCACCGGCGATCTCGAACATGCGGCCGGAGACGTCACAGGACGAGGATCCGAGCCAGACGACCAACGGGCTCACGTTGGCCGGATCCATGCCGTCGAATCCCGAGTCGGGTTTCTTCATCATGTCGGCGAAGGCATCTTCGGTCATGCGGCTACGAGCCGAGGGGGCGATGCCGTTGATCTTCACGCCGTATCGGGCGAGCTCGACCGCCGACACGATGGTGAAAGCGGCGATGCCGGCCTTGGCGGCCGAGTAATTGCCCTGCGACACCGAACCGAACAGTCCGGCCCCCGACGACGTGGTGACGATTCGGGCATCGACCGTCGTGCCGGCCTTGGCCATGGCCCGCCAATGATCGACCGCGTGGCGGACCGGACAAAACATGCCTCGCAGATGGACGCGCATGACGGCGTCCCACTCGTCGACCGACATGTTGACGATCATTCGATCGCGCACGATGCCCGCGTTGCACACCAAGGTGTCGAGTCCGCCGAAGGTGTCGATGGCCTGACGGATCATGTTGCCCGCCCCGTCCCAGTCGCTCACGTCGTCGGCGTTGACGACGGCGCGACCACCCATCGCCTCGATCTCGGCCACGACCTCGGCGGCCGGGCCGACGTCGTGGCCCTCACCGGTGAGTGATGCACCGACATCGTTGACGACGACGTTCGCGCCTTCGGCGGCGAAGGCGAGGGCGTGGGCGCGACCGAGGCCACGCCCGGCCCCCGTCACGATCACGGTGCGATCGGCCGACAGGCCATGGGGATTGCGGGAGATGCTCATGTGGGTCCTCTCAGCAGGTGATTCCGCCGTCCATCACCACGATGGAACCGGTCATGTAACGACCCTCGTCGGAGGCGATGAAGACGAACATGTTGGCGATCTCGTCGGGTTCGGCCTGGTCCATGGGCGTCATGATCTTCGACATCAACTTGTAGTCGGCACCCTCGGGCAACGACATGAACGAGTTGACGATGTTGGTGTTGGTCCCGCCCGGAGCGATCGCGTTCACGCGCACGCCTTTGCCGCGGTATTCGTAGGCGAGGGCGCGAGTGAGGTTCACGACACCACCCTTGCTCGCGCAGTACGCGGCACTCCATGGGGCGCCCATGAGTCCGGAGGTGGAAGCCGTGTTGATCACGACCCCGTCGCGTCCGGTCGATTCCGATGCGGCCTTGAGGTGGGGGAGGGAATAACGAGTCACGTAGAAGGTTCCGTTGAGATTGACCGACACGATGCGATCGAACCATTCCGGAGTTTCTTCGTGGCTGTGGGCGAAATGTCCGATGCCGGCGATGTTGCACGTCACGTCGAGCCCGCCGAGCGTCGAGGCGGCAGTGTTCACGACCGACTCGACCGCGGCCGAATCGGTGACGTCGAGGTCGAAGGCGATGGCACGACCGCCGGCCGACTGGATGTCGGCGGCCGTGACGTCGGCGCCTTTCAGATCGGCACAGGCGACCGATGCGCCTTCGGCGGCGAAGCGCATCGCGGTCGCTCGACCGATTCCGGAGCCGGCTCCGGTGACGAACACGCGCCGTTCGGCCACGCGCGAATAGGAAGGAGTGGGAGTCGTGGTCATGATTTTCCTCCGTAGGTCGCGCGCAGATCCTTCTTCAGAACCTTGCCGCTGGGATTTCGGGGCAACGCCTCGACGATCTCGAGTCGTTCGGGAATCTTGTGGATCGAGAGATTGGTCGCCTTGAGGTACGACACCATCTCGTCGAAGGTGAGCGACGTTCCAGCGGCACAGACGACGACCGCGCAGGCGATCTCTCCGCTCCGGGAATCGGGAAGGCCGATGACGGCGACGTCGGCGATCGACGGATGGGCGAACAGCACGTCCTCGATCTCCTTGGCCGAGATGTTCTCGCCCTTGCGGATGATGATGTCCTTCAGCCGTCCGGTGATGCTCACGAATCCGTCGGCGTCGACGATGCCGAGGTCGCCGGTGCGGAACCAGCCTTCGTCGTCGAACGCATCGGCGTCGAGAGTCGGGTCGAGATAGCCCTGGCACACCTGTCGGCCCTTGACGCGCAGCTCGCCTTCTTCACCCGGCGCGCATTCGCGCTCGTCCATGACGACGCGGATGCGGACACCCGGGCACGGACGACCATCGGTGGTTGCCTTCTTGTCGTCGGGATCGTCGACGTGGACCATCGTGTTGATCGGAGCCTCGGTGAGACCCCAGCCTCCGATGAGTGGAGCCCCGAAGGTCTCCATCATCTCGGCGTGCAGCGTCTTCGGTTTGGGGGCACCGCCACCGTTGAAGATGCGCACGTTCGGGAGCAGTCGTCCTCCGGGCGGGAGTTGTCGCTGCGCGTTCAGATAGGTCAGCCAGAAGACCGTTCCCGCTCCGGCACACGTGCAACCGTTGGCCCCGAGCCAACCGGGAGTCGACGATGCATCGAATGTCTCGACCATCAAGAGTTCGACGCCGGTCTGCATCGCGTTGAAGAGCCAGATGAGGCCTCCGACGTGTGTGATGGGGAAGACGACCGCCGCGCGGTCGTCGGGTCCGACCTCCATGCTCCATTGCATGCCGTCGTTGGCGGCCGACATGCTGAAGTCGCTGTGCTTGGCACCCTTCGGATCGGCGGTGGTTCCCGATGAGTAGAAGAGCCAGCGCAGACCGTTCAGGTCGGCTCGATAGTTGGGGAGGCCGACGGCATCGGGGTCGGCCTCGGGCAGATCCGGATCGGCGACCACGACCTGGACGTCGTGATCGAGGTCGGCGATGACCTCACGAGCCATGGGTTCGTAGTCGAATCCGCGGAAGACACCGGGAACCACCAGCATCTGACAATTCGACTGACGCGTGATGAACGAGACCTCGCGATGCCGGTAGATCGGCAGGATCGGGTTCTGGATCGCGCCGAGTCGCGACAGTGCGCCGGTGAGAACGAGAGATTCGAATCGCGACGGCAGGATCCACGAGACGTTGGTGCCCTCGCGAACGCCGAGTTGCGTGAGACCGGCGGCGACGCGCTCGCACCAATCCTTGTACTGAGCGAAGGTGAGAGTGCGGCCGGCCTCGTCGCGGGCCATCTGCTTGTCGGGGGTGAGAAGGGCGCGCTCGCACACGAGCTGCCACAAGGTCTTGCCGTCGAGATCGAGAATTCCGGTCGTTCGGGAGTTCATGGCAGTCGTTCTCGTGTCCTCAGAACGTGATGACGGCGCGAGCGACGGTGCCACTCTCGAGGCCGTCGACCGCGTCTTTCCAGTTGTCGACCGGGAACGTCGCGCTCACCAATTCGTCGAGCAGGATCTCGCCGCGTCGATACAGATCGACGATGTAGGGAATGTCGCGTTGCGGGCTGACGGTTCCGTAGCGACATCCGATGATGCCTCGGTCGACCTGAGTGAGGCGACCGTAGAGGCCACGGAACTCGGCGGTCTGTCCGGCCACGCCGATCACGACCACGGTGCCTTCCCAATCGAGGCATTCGAGGGCGTTGTAGGTGACCTGAGGGTGGGCGACGCAATCGAAGGCCCAGTTGACGCCGCCGGCGTTGAACGGTCCGCGGGGCATGTCGTCCCGGTACGGCATGATTCCGCCGACTGCGGCGACGAGATCGTCACGTCGTCCGTCGAGGAAGTGAGTCGCGCCGAACTGGCGAGCGAGTGCCTCCTTCTCGGGCACGGTGTCGACGGCGATGATCGTGGTGGCGCCTTGCACCTTGAGGGCTTGGATCGAGTTGAGGCCGACCCCTCCCACACCGAACACGACCGCTGATTGACCGCGTTTGACGTTGGCTCGGTTGAACACGGCACCCATGCCGGTGACCACGCCGCAACCGACCAGCGCTGCCGACGTGAGGGGCACGTCCTTGGGGATCTTGACGCACTGCACGTCGCGCACGATGGTGCGTTCGGTGAAAGCGCTCGTGGCCGCGAAGTTGTAGACCGGCTCGCCGTTCAGCGTGAAGGGCTGGCTCCAGTTGCCGAGAGTCGACCGGCATGCCGTCGGTCGACCGTCCATGCAACGGTCGCAGAACCCGCAGGCGGCGAGGGTCGCGATGATGACGTGATCACCGGGCTGCACGTGAGTGACCGCATTGCCGACAGCGGCCACCACACCGGCGGCTTCGTGGCCGCACACTCCGGGTGACGGAACCGGATACAAGCCGTGCATGTAGGAGATGTCGGAGTGGCACAGACCAGCCGCTGCCACCTCGACCAACACGTCGCGAGGGCCGGGGTCTCGGACCGTCAGACCGTCGACCAGAGCGGTCGTGGTCCCGTCGTACACGATGCCTTTCATGACTTCCCCCTGCCTGTCGAACGTCCTCGGGACTCTAGTCCGAGACCCGTCGAAATCTGACGGCCAGTCAGATGCCGTCGACGGCCCGTTGGCGAAGTTCGAACTTCAGCACCTTGCCGCTGGCGTTGGTGGGTAGTTGGTCGAGGACCACGACCCGTCGGGGAACCTTGAAGTTGGCCAACCGTCCCCGACACCACGACACGACCTCGTCGGGATCGAGCGTGCGGTTCGCCCGCGGTACCACGAACGCCCAACCGACTTCACCCAGTCGAGCGTCCGGGACGCCGACGACGGCCGCCATCGCGATCGACGAATGTTGCAGCAGCAAGTTCTCGATCTCGGCCGGGTACGCATTGAATCCGCCGACGATGAACATGTCCTTCTTGCGATCGGTGATCGCGACGTATCCGTGGTCGTTCATCGTTCCGATGTCGCCGGTGTGCAGCCAGCCATCGGCATCGATCGTCTCGGCCGTCGCCTGCGGATCTTCGAAGTATCCGGGCATCACGTTGTATCCGCGGCACACGATCTCTCCAGGAGAGCCCGATGCGACCTCGGTGCCGTCGTCGTCGACGATGCGAACTTCGACTCCGGGAATCGCTCGTCCGCTCGTGGTCGAGATCGTGTGGGCATCGTCGTCGCGTCGGCACATGGTGACGACACCGGTCGATTCGGTGAGTCCGTAAGCGGTGAGGATCGTCGTGAAAGTGAGTTCACGACGCATGCGTTCGATCATCGTGACCGGGACCGCAGCGGCACCGGTGACCGCGACACGCAACGACGAGGAGTCGAAGTCGGAACGACTCGGATGATCGAGGATGCTCAAGTACAGCGTGGGTGGTCCGGGCAGAACGGTGACTCGTTCGTCGGCCACGGTACGTAACACCGTCGGGACGTCGAAGATCGGCAGCGGAATCGTCGTGGCTCCGGTGAGGACGCATGACAAGAACCCGGCCTTGTAGCCGAAGGTGTGGAAGAACGGATTCACGACGAGATAGCGATCAGTGCTCTCGAGGCCCACGACACTCGACCAGGTGGTGAACACCTCGCACGTCTGGCCGTGCCGGGACATCACACCTTTCGGTCGGCCGGTCGTGCCCGAGGTGAAGATGATGTCGGAGAGATCGTCGTCGGTGACCGCATCGGCGCGCCGATCGATCACGTCGTCGGATGCGATGTCGCGGTGGAAGTCGAGCCACGAGACTCCGTCCGAGGGAACCGAGCCCGACACCACGATGCGACTCCGCAGGTCGGGGAGTTCGACGCCCGTGTCACGCAGTTGCCGGCAGTAATCGCCGTCGAGAAAGTCGTCGGCGACGACGAGGAAGCGAGCGCGACTGCGCGCGAGCAGGTCGGCGGCTTCGTGGCCCTTGAAGCGGGTGTTGATCGGAACCAGGACTCCACCGACGTACTGCGCGCCGAGGGCGGCGATCATCCACTCGGCGGAGTTGGGTGCCCAGATCGCGATGCGATCACCATGTTCGAGTCCGGCGGCCACGAAGGCCCCGGCCGAGCGTCGAACGTCGCGATGTAGTTCGGTGAACGTCCACCGACGATCCCCATCGACCAGGGCTTCGAGCGATCCGAAGTCGTCGGCCGCCCTCCGCACCACGTGCGGAATGGTGTTCACACTCAGGAGAGGTGCGTGATGCCGAGCATCTTGATGGCGTTGCCGCGCAACACCTTGTACACCTGCTCGTCGGTGAGGCCGAGAGTCTGCTCGTGGGCGATCTTGGCGGTGTGTGGCCACGTCGAGTCGGAGTGCGGGTAGTCGCATTCGTAGGTGACGTTGTCTTCACCGATCTCGACGAGTGAACGCAGACCGTGCGGGTCGTCGAAGAAGCAGCCGTACACGTGCTTCTTGAACAACTGCGACGGCGGTTCGAGCACCTTGTCGGCGATGCCACCCCAACCGCGGTTGTCCTCCCACACGCGATCGGCGCGCTCGAGGATGTAGGGGATCCAACCGATCTGGCCCTCGCTGTAGGCGATCTTCAGATCGGGGAACTGCGTGAAGTGTCCGCTCATCAACCAGTCGACCATGCTGAAGCAGCAGTTGGCGAAGGTGAGCGTGGAACCCACGGCCGCGGGGGCGTCGGGCGAGGTGCTCGGCATCTTGGAGCCCGAGCCGATGTGCATGCAGATCACGGTGCCGGTCTCGTTGCAGGCCTCGAAGAACGGCAACCAGTAACCGTCGGCATCGTGAATGCTCGGGAGATTGAGATTGCTCGGGATCTCGCTGAAAGCCACGGCGCGGAATCCGCGCGCCGCGTTGCGACGGATCTCGGCGGCGGCGGCCTGCGGATCCCACAGCGGGATGAGGCCGAGCGGCAACATGCGACCACCCGACTCGCCGCACCACTCCTCGTACATCCAGTCGTTGTAGGCGTACACGCCGAGCATGGCGAGTTCTTTGTCCTGTGCTTCGTAGAACGTCTGACCGCAGAAGCGCGGGAACGTGGGGAAGCACAGCGATGCTTCGATGCCGGCGACGTCCATGTCTTCCAGACGCTCTTTCAATTTGTACGAGCCCTGACGCATCTCGTCGTAGGTGATGCCGGTGACCGTCACTTCGTCGCGATCGAATCCGACCGCGGTGTCGAGTCGGGTGAGCGGCCGGCGCAGATCTTCGTAGAACCACCAGTCGGCCAAGGGGCCCTCGTCGCCCTTGGCGCCGGGGACGGCGGTGAATTTTCCGCCGATGAAGGTCATCTCCTTGACGGGCAGACGCTCGATACGGGGGCCGACGTCGTGGTACTTCTTGGGCAGGCGGTCGGACCAGACGGTGGCGGGCTCCGTGACGTGGTCGTCGACCGAGATGATCTTGGGCAGTTCGCGCATGGGGGCAGGGTAGCACTGGAATCTGACGGTGTGTCAGATTCTGCGAAAGCCCTGGTGAACTTGGCCGTCGAGCCTCTGGTCGGCGAGAGTGACGGGCGTGGAACACGGGACGCAGCACGGGTCGCAACGGCGTCAGCGGATGACCGTCGGAGTCGCCTTGCCCCAGATGGCGCCTGGGCTCGATCGGGATCGCCTCGGGGCCTGGTGTCGTGGCATCGACGAGGGTCCGTTCTCGAGTGTGTCGGCCGGGGAGCGGATCACGTTCCACAACCTCGACGGATTCACCTTGTGCTCGGCGGCCGCCGCCCTCACGTCGCGGGTGCGAGTCCTGGTCAACGTCGTGGTGCTGCCGTGGCACGCGCCGGCGATGGCCGCCAAGGAATTGGCCTCGCTCGACGTGGTGTCGGGGGGTCGGGTCGACATCGCGGTCGGCGTGGGTGGACGGCACCAGGACTACGCCGCCCTCGGCTCGTCGTTCGCCGGGCGCCACGGTCGGCTCGATGCCGGCGTTCACGAACTCCGGCGACTCTGGAGCGGTGGCGCGGCTGCCGACGGCGAAGTCGTCGGACCGACTCCGGTGCAACCCGGTGGCCCGCCGATCTACGCATCGGCGATGGGACCCAAGTCATTGGCGCGAGCCGCGCAGTGGGCGGTCGGGGTGAGTGGGTTCACACTTCTCGGTGATGCCGCCGAAGCGGCCCGATTGTTCCGCGCCACCGAGGCCGCCTGGGATGGAGCCGGGCGGGCCGAGCGTCCTCGCCACGTGACCGGTTCGTTCGTCGCACTCGGTGAGGGAGCGAAGGCCACTCTGCAGGGTTTCGCCGAGAATTATCTGCGCGTGTTCTCGCCCGAGTTGGCCACCGGGCTGTCGCAAGCCATGCCGTTACATGACTCGAAGGCCTTGATCGATCTGCTCGATGCCGTGGAGGCCGAAGGCGCCGACGAATTCATCGTGGTGCCGGCAACGAGTGATCCGCGCATGCTCGACGAACTCGCGTCGGTGGTCGCTTCGCGTGCCTGAATCAACTCACTGATTCAACTCACTGAATCGCGACGCAGATCGCGGAGCATCCTTGCGGCCACCACGAGCACGAGAGTGGCGAACAAGGCGTTCGAGAGATCTTGATTCATGACATCGGCGACGATGCCTCCCACGATCGCCGTGGGAATCCCGGCCAGACCGACGATGACGGCCACTCGTGTGTCGATGTTCTTGGCCTTCAGATTGCGCCACGTGCCGATGATCGCGGTCGGAATGATCACGGCCGCTGACGTGCCCTTGGCGATCACCGGGATCTCACTGAAGAGCACGATCATGATCGGCACCATGACCACGCCGCCGCCGATTCCGAGTAATCCGGCGAGGACGCCGGTGAAGAAACCGATGAGGACGAGAGCAATCGCTCCACCGACTTCGATGACCCCGCGCCCGTCGGCGCTGGTGGGCACGTAGAGCCGAATGGCGGTGATCACGAGCATGATCGCGAACAGGTAACCGATGAATCGTCGTGGGAGTCGGTGGATCAACTTGGTCCCGTAGATCGCGCCACCGACGGCACCGATCGCGAGCCACAGAGCCATCACCCAGTCGACGTTGTCCTGACTCCAGTAGGTCGCGAGGCTGGCGACCGAGATCGGGAACACTGCACCGAGCGACGTTCCGCTGGCCAGACGCTGATCGAGACCCAGGATCATCACGAGGGCCGGGACGACGAGGATGCCTCCACCGACTCCGAAGAGTCCCGAGAGGACCCCGGCGCCGACACCGACGAGTGCGATGGTCGTCGACGTCGGACGACCCGAACCGTTCACGACGCGAGAACCGCCGCCGAGACTCGACGGCGATGCCATGAAGTGTCACCGTAGGCGCGCGACAGGGCCCAGGCCTTCTTCATGAAGAGTTGCAGATCGGCTTCCCACGTGTAGCCGATACCTCCGTGGGTCTGCATCGAGCCGCGACTCGCGCGATATGCCGCTTCGCTGGCGAGGGCCTTGGCCATGCTCACGTCGCGCGACGCGGTGGGCTCGCCGTTGGCGAGACTCCATGCGGCGCGATAGGTGGGCGCCTTGGCGAACTCGACTTTCAACAGAGCATCCGACATGAGGTGTTTGACGGCCTGGAAAGATCCGATCGGTTTGCCGAACTGTTCGCGCTGACGGGCGTACTCGGCGGCGATCTCGATCATGCGCTCGCCGAGACCGATCAGGTAGGCGGCGGTGGCGAGAGCCATCAGATCGAAGGATCCGTCGACGGCCGATGCATCGGCGAACGGGGTGAGGACGCCTCCGTCGACGGTGGCGATTCGACGTGCACCGTCGATTCCGTGCGCGTCGGTCGCCGTGAATCCCGCGCGCACACCATGATGCGTGACGATCAGATCCGCCACATGAGCGTGCGCGACGTACGGCGAATCGTCGATGTGAACCGTGGCGACGGTCGAGCCGTCGACGATCCCCGGATGCGACGACGCGAGGGCGGGCGCGGCGACCGCCATGTGTTCGAGCACCGGGCCAGGAACGGCGGCACGGCCGAGTTCCTGGAATAGAAGCACGGCATCGACGACGTTGCTGCCCATGCCCCCGTACTCCTCGTCGACGAGGAGCCCGAGAAGGCCCATCTCACCGAGCTTGGCCCACAGCTCGGGGGCATGACCGACTCCGTTCTCCCATGTGTGGCGAACGAGCGATGGCGGGCATTCGTGCGTGAGGAGGTCGCGCAGACCGTCGGCGAACATGCGCTGGTCATCGGTGAAAGAGAACCTCACGACTCACACTCCCTTCGGTAGCTGCAACACGCGATCGGCGATGATGTTGCGCTGGATCTCGTTGGTGCCGGCGTAGATCGGGCCGCTGAGAGAGAACAGGAAGCCGTCCACCCATCGTTCGAAAGGGCCCTCCATTCGTTCGGCTTCCGGACCGATGATCTGCAGCGCGATCTCGTGGATCCGAACGTCCATCTCGCTCCAGAAGATCTTGTTGAGACTGGCCTCGGCACCGATGGGTCGACCTTCGATCATTCCGGTCACCGTTTGGTAGGTGTGAAGCCGGTAACCCTCGGCCTGCATCCACACGTCGGTGACCGCATCGGCCAGTGCGGTGTCGGACTTGTCGCCGTGCAGTCGGTAGAGGGCCACCAGTCGGTTCACGGCCTCGGAGAATCGGGCCGGACTGCGAAGGTTCACACCGCGTTCGAAGCCGGCCGTGGCCATGGCCACGTTCCAACCCTTGTTCACCTCGCCCAAGGTGTTGGCGACGGGAACGCGTACGTCGTCGAAGAAGATCTCGGCGAAGCCGGTGTCGCCGTCGAGTTGCGCGATCGGACGCACGGTCACGCCGGGGAGGTCGAGCGGACAGAGGATGAACGTGAGACCACGATGCCGTTCGGCGGTGGGGTCGGTGCGGAAGATGCCGAAGCACCAGTCGGCCCATACGGCGCGACTCGCCCAGATCTTCTGACCGTTGAGGATCCACTCGTCGCCGTCGAGAGTGGCCTTGCTCCGAATGGCCGCCATGTCGCTTCCGGCGTTGGGTTCGCTCCAGGCCTGCGCCCACACGATCTCGCTACTCGCCATGGTGGGAAGGAACGTGGCCTTCTGTTCGGCCGTACCGACTTCCATGATGGTTGGCCCGAGCAAGAAGATGCCGTTCTGATTGACCCGACCGGGTGCGCCCGATCGGAAGTACTCCTCCTCGAAGATGAGCCACTTGATGTAGTCGGCCCCACGTCCGCCGAATTCGACGGGCCACGACACCGCCGACCAACGGGCTGCGTAGAGCTTCTTCTCCCACTCGCGATGACGGGCGAATCCGTCGGCAGTGTCGAAGCTGGGGAGCGGTTCGGTCGGGACGTTGGCGGCGAGCCATTCCCGGGCCTCGAGTCGGAACGCGACTTCGTCGGCGGTTTCGCGGAGATCCATGGCGATCGGAACCCTAGTCGGGGTCATCGGAAAATCTGACGCCCCGTCACATCTTCGTGGGGGTGTCGGCGAGCACTCCTACACTCTCGGGTCGGTGGGGCACATTCGGCCGGTGAGGCGAGCGCTGGGGGATGCGACGGGATCGTCGGATGGCACGAGCCGAGGTCTTCCCCACGTTCCGGGGCTCGATGGATTGCGCGGCCTTCCGCTGGTGGTGTTGCTCGCTTACCACCTCGAGTGGTCGTTCGTTCCCGGAGGCGTCTTTTCGGTCTCGCTCTTCTTCACGTTGTCGGGCTACCTGATCACCCAGCTGGCCGTGCGCGAATTCGAATCGGCAGGCCGCATCGATCTGGCCGGCTTCTGGGCACGACGTCTTCGACGTCTGATGCCAGCGGCGCTCGTGACAGTGCTGGGAGTCGCAGTGTTGTCGATCGCCACGCCGATCTTCGACGGGCCGCGGCTGCGCGGTGATCTGTTCGCCGCGCTCGGATACGTCGCCAACTGGCGATTCGCTGCTTCGGGCAACTCCTACGAGGATCTCTTCACCGGAGCCGCGTCGCCGCTGCAGCATTTCTGGTCGCTCGCCATCGAAGAACAGTTCTACTTCGCGTTTCCCGTCGTGATGGTGGTGCTGCTAGCGCTCGGTCGAGTGATACGTCGGCCGCTGGCCGTCGTCACGGTCGGTATCGCCGCCCTGGCCATCGGGAGTCTCGTCGCCGGGATCCTGACCGATTCGCGTTCCGCCGTGTACTACGGAACTCATGTCCGGGCGATCGAGATCCTGGCCGGAGCACTTCTCGCGCTCGCGTTGCCGGTGGGCCGTGAGATCGGTCATCGTGTCGCCAGGTCGATCGCTTTGCTGTCGACCACGGCCCTCATCGGCTTCTTCGTTCTCTCCGGCACGGTGCACACCAGTGACGACGTGGTGTACGGCGGCGGCTTGGCCGCGTTCTCCGTCGTCGCCTGTGTGCTGATCCTCGGTGCGCTCGTTCCGGGACCAGTTCGTTCGTTCGTGACGTGGGCCCCGCTCATGTGGGTCGGCCGCCTGAGCTACGGCATCTACGTCTTTCACTGGCCGGTCTTCGTGGCGATGACCGATCGACGTTTCGGGGGCGGAGGCTGGTGGCTCGACCTCCTACGCGTCGCGACGACGATCGCTCTCGCCATGGTGTCGTTTCACGTCCTCGAAGAACCGATTCGCCGCCGCCGACTTCTCTCCTCACTACGGGTCGGCGGAATCGCCGTCGTCGCCGCCGTTGCGGTCGTCGTCGGCGTGGTGTTCGTCGTCGCTCGCCCGGCCCCGGTCGTTCTGGCCGGAGTCGATGCTCCCGATCGAGTCGTGTCGTTCGACGTCGCGACGGAGCAGTCCGTCCCGGAAGTGACCGGTCCTCGAATCCTGGTGGTGGGCAGCGACGTCGCCTTGGGCGAGCAAGTGCGAGGTCATGTCGCCAGTATCGATGTCGCCAGTATCGATGTCGTCGATCGTGCGCGCGGGGAGTGCGCGATTCGATTGGGTGGCGGAGTGCGCGGTGGGTGTCCGTCGCTCGACGATTCACTCGCCGACATCGACGAATTCGACGTGGTCGTCGTCGGGGTCGGCGATGCGGAACGAACTCTGGTGGAGGCCATGATCGGCGACGAGACGGCCCATCGATTGCTCGAATTCTCGGCCACCGTCGAGCGGCGCTTCTCGGTTCCTCTCGATTACGCGACTGGTCTCGAGACCTTGCTCGCGGATCACGCGACCTTGATCGTCGACCGTGCGAGAGGTGACGAGTTGGGCAATCGTCTGGCCGATCTCGGTGCACGACGCACGTCGATTTCGTACGTCGACAGCTCTGACGACGCGGTGTGGCGGAGCGAGTTGGATCTCTTGCTCGCCCGACTCGAGTCGGTGGACGATCGGACTCGAGTCGTCGTCATCGGCGACAGCGTGTCCTACGGAGTGGCTCGGGCTCTGAACGACGTGTCTCGAGATCGCTATTCGGTGGTCTGGGCCGGTGGACGAAACTGTCCGTTGGTCGACGTGCAGAGAATTCGATGGTGGGACGGTGTCGACTTCGATCTGACCGCGTGTCCGAACCTCGACGAGACCTGGGTGCCGCTGTGGAGCGATTTCGCACCGGAAATCCTCGTCGTCGTGGTATCGGTGCCCGAGCAGTCCGACCAGCAGTACGAACCAGGAGGGGAGTGGTACGCGGTCGGTGACGTCGAGTTCGCGCGACGCCACGACGAGGCGGTCGCACGCCTCGTCGAACTGGCCGCATCGACCGAAACGCGGGTGATCTTCTTCACGAGTCCCACGATCCACGGAGGTGCACTCGGTGACGCGACCTTTGGTGAGCTCGATCGAGTCGAGGGTTGGAACCGAACGATGTTCGAGTACGGGCAACGATGGTCGTCGATCGAATTCTTCGACTGGGCCGGCATCGTCGAACGGTACGAGAGTGCGAACGGTGGCGAGCCAGGAAGCCTCCGGGCCGACGGTGTCCACATGGGAGAGGACGTTCTGGCCGAGATCCTGGGTGCCGAATTCGTCCCGTTCTTGGATGGTTCGCCGTCGTGAGCCGCTGATTAGTCTGACCCCGTGTCGGAAAAAACTTCGCGAATCAGCCGGGTGCCGGCGATCGAGGGCTGGTTCACCCTCGACGACGCACCGAATCTCATCGGAGGTCGGTGCGACGCATGCGGAACATATGTCTTTCCGCCGCGCAGCGAGAATTGTCCGAACCCGGGCTGCGACTCGCCGACGTTGACACCCACGCCACTCAGTCGACGAGGAACGGTCTGGAGCTACACCGAAAATCGCTACGCCCCGCCGCCTCCGTACAAGGCGAGTGATCCGTTCGAGCCGTACGCGTTGGTCGCCGTTCAACTCGAGAAGGAAGGGATCATCGTTCTCGGTCAGGCCCCGAAGGGTGTTCTCGCCGTCGATCTTCACGTCGGGATGCCGATGCAACTCGAGACCGACGTGCTCTACCGAGACGAACACGAGGACGGAACGGTGACCGAACACATGGTGTACGTCTGGGCGCCGGCCGTTGGAGAACCCGAGACCGGAAAGGCCGTCTGATGTCCGATCGAGATCTCGTCGTGATGGGTGTCGGAATGCATCCGTGGGGCAAGTGGGGTCACGACTTCACCGAGTACGGAATGGTCGCAGCGCGAGCCGCCCTCGCCGATGCCGGCCTCGAATGGCGCGATGTGCAGTACGTCGCTGGCGCCGACACCATCCGCAACGGCTACCCGGGCTTCATCGCCGGGTCGACTTTCGCTCAGAAACTCGGCTGGACCGGAGTGCGCGTGTCGTCGAACTACGCCGCATGTGCGAGCGGTTCGCAGGCCCTCCAGTCGGCGCGAGCGTCGATCCTCGCCGGATTCTGTGACGTCGCCCTCGTGATCGGTGCCGACACGACACCGAAAGGTTTCTTCGCTCCGGTGGGTGGCGAGCGAAAGACCGACCCGGACTGGTTGCGCTTCCATCTGCTCGGCGCGACCAACCCCGTGTATTTCGCCTTGTTCGCTCGACGCCGGATGGACCTGTACGGAGCGACATCGGAAGATTTCGCCATGGTGAAGGTGAAGAACTCGCGTCATGGTCTGCACAATCCCTACGCCCGTTTCCGCAAGGAGAACACGGTCGAGGACGTGACCAACAGCCCGGTCGTGTCCGATCCTTTGCGTTTGCTCGACATCTGCGCGACGTCCGATGGTGCGGCGGCGATGATCGTGACATCACGTGAGTTCGCCGAGAGGCGCCTCGGTTCGTTGAAAGGTGTGCCGCGTGTGCGTGCGGTCAGCACCATCACCCCGACCTATCCGCAGTCGATTCTCGAACTGCCCGATTTCGCCACTGATTCCTCGGCCGTGGTCGCTCCGCCGTCCCGCGGCTTCAAGGATTCCATCTGTTGGGCGGCGTACGAAGAGGCCGGTATCGGACCTTCCGACGTGTCGTTGGCCGAGGTCTACGACCTGTCGACCGCACTCGAACTCGATTGGTACGAGCATCTCGGCCTCTGTGCTCCGGGTGAAGCCGAAGGTCTCCTTCGTTCCGGTGCGACGTCGATCGGCGGACGCGTTCCGGTGAATCCGAGCGGTGGATTGTCGAGTTTCGGTGAGGCGATCCCTGCCCAGGCCATCGCTCAGGTGTGCGAGATGGTGTGGCAACTCCGTGGTCAGGCTCAGGGTCGACAGGTCGAAGGAGCTCGCGTCGGAATTTCGGCCAATCAGGGCCTGTTCGGTCATGGTTCGTCGGTGATCGTCTCGATCTGACGAGACGATCACTCGAGTTCGAGCAGTCCTCCGGAGCCCGGACCGAGCGTGCCAGCGGATCGATACACGTCGAGTTTGGCGCGGCTGTCCTCGATGTCGAGATTGCGCATGGTGAGTTGACCGATGCGGTCGAGCGGACCGAAGGCCTGATCCTCGACGCGTTCCATACTGAGGCGCTCCGGCGCGTAGGTGAGGTGCGGGCCGGTGGTGTCGAGGATCGTGTAGTCGTCACCGCGTCGTAGACGAAGAGTGACCTCGCCGGTGATGGCCGATCCGACCCACCGCATGATGGGTTCGCGAAGCATGAGACTCTGCGGATCGAACCAGCGCCCTTCGTAGAGCAGCCGACCGAGTCGACGCCCCATGGTGCGATAGTTCTCGAGAGTTCCCTCGTTGTGGATCGCGGTCACGAGGCGTTCGTAGGCGATGTGGAGCAGCGCGAGTCCCGGAGCCTCGTAGATGCCGCGACTCTTGGCCTCGATGATGCGGTTCTCGATCTGGTCCGACATGCCGAGGCCGTGTCGGCCGCCGATGCGATTGGCTTCGTGGACGAGTTCGACCTGATCGACGAACTCTTGGCCGTTGAGAGCCACCGGCCAACCCTCGTGGAATCGGACCGACACCACTTCGGGGACGATCGTCACGTCGTCGCGCCAGTGGGCGACGCCCATGATCGGTTCGACGATGTCCATCGAGGTCGACAGTTCCTCGAGGAGTTTCGCTTCGTGAGTCGCGCCCCAGATGTTCGCATCGGTGCTGTAGGCCTTCTCCTTGCTGGCGCGGTACGGCAGGTCGTTCGCCTGGAGAAATTCGCTCATCTCGGTGCGGCCGCCGAGTTCGGCGACGAACGTCTCGTCGAGCCACGGCTTGTAGATCCGCAAGTTCGGATTGACGAGAAGTCCGTAGCGGTAGAACCGCTCGATGTCGTTGCCCTTGTAGGTGGAGCCGTCCCCCCAGATGTCGACGTCATCGGATCGCATGGCGCGAACGAGAAGGGTTCCGGTGACTGCTCGGCCGAGTGGAGTGGTGTTGAAGTAGGTCTTGCCCGCGGTGTTGATGTGGAAGGCGCCGCACTGGAGGGCCATCAATCCCTCGCGAACGAGTTCGGTGCGGCAGTCGACGAGCCGCGCGACTTCGGCCCCGTACTGGCGTGCTCGATCGGGAATCGTCTCGAGTTCGGGTTCGTCGGGCTGGCCGAGATCGGCGGTGTACGCGTAGGGGATGGCGCCCTTGTTGCGCATCCAGGCCACGGCCGCCGACGTGTCGAGGCCTCCGGAGAAGGCGATTCCGACTCGCTCGCCGGTGGGCAACGAGGTGAGAACGCGCTGGGTTGACTGGCCCGATGACATGCGGGCGACGCTATCGCCAGCCGAACGGCGTCGTTAGCCTGACCGCGTGGGGTGGACGCCATGAACACTTCCTCCATGAATCTCGACGGTGGCGTGCATCGCATTCCTCTCGATGTCGACGGCTCGCTGTGGTTGTGCGGCAAACATGCGATCGGCCCCGGCCCGGAGGACCTCATCGTCCGGATCGGCCTGTCGGCGTTCGATGTCGACGTGGTGTGTCTGGTCGAGGAACACGAAATCGCCGATCGGTATCCGCAGTACGTGGCCTGGTTGCGCGCGTCGACATCGGCGCTGTGGCACCCGATTCACGACCTGTCGTCGCCTGACGCGTCGGAAGCGATCGCGCTGTACGACGAGGTGTGGTCGCGATTGCGGCGAGGACGCCACGTCGTCGCACACTGCGGGGCGGGAATGGGAAGAGCGGGCACGCTCGGTGTCGCCATGTGCCTCCATTCAGGGATGAGTGTCGACGTCGCCCTCGCGCACGTTCGTCGTCATCGTCCCGGCGCAGGTCCGGAAGTGGGTGCTCAGACCGACGTGCTCTCGGTACTCGCCGAATCCCTGTCGACGCCCTGATCGGGGCGACGATCCGACAGCGCCCCGATGCCGAGGAGTAGGGCCGCGACACCCAAGGACGCCGTGACGACGGCCCCGCCCGGCGACGAATGTCGATCGGCGAGAGCGACGACTCCGAGCAACAGGCCGCCGACGGCCGACGTCTGAGGGATCCAGGAGCCGCCGAGGAAGCATTGGATCACGATGCCGGTGCACACGACGAAGATTCCGATGACGATGGCGAGGGCGCCGATCGTCCCCCACCGAACGTCGTCGGCCCACCACACCGGACGTCCGATGATCTGTGACGACGCGCCGACGCTGGCCAGACCAAGGGTGATTCCGACCCAACCGACGGCGACGACCCGACTCCATCCGCGTCCGATGCGTCGATCGTCGGCGAAACGACCTCGGCGGACATCGGTCGACGGCACGCCGTCACGATACGGGACGACTCGGTCCACCGCTAGCGTGACGGCGTGTCCTCGCAGAATCGCCCGGCGCATTTCGACAAGTTGTCCCTCTTCTTCCCCATGTGGAACGAGGAGGAGTACATCGGTCGGACACTGCAGGCGGCGCGAGAAGCGGCCGAGTCCCTGCGTGCAATCGGTGAGATCGCCGACTACGAGATCATCATCGTCGACGATGCTTCCACCGATTCGACGGGTCGTCTGGCCGATGAAGCCGCCGCCGCCGATCCGCGAGTGAAGGTCGTTCATCACCCGAAGAATCGCAAGCTCGGTGGATCGATCAAGACCGGATTCGCCGCTGCGACCGGGGATCTCGTTCTCTACACCGATGCCGATCTTCCCTTCGATATGGACGAACTGCAGAAGGCTTGCCGTCTCATGCGCCACTACGAGGCCGATGTGGTGAGCGCTTATCGGCTCGATCGAACCGGCGAAGGTTACGTGCGAACCGTCTATTCGTTCTTTTACAACGCGCTCGTTCGTGTTTTCTTCGGACTGAAGATGCGCGACGTGAACTTCGCCTTCAAGCTGTGCCGTCGGAGGATCTTCGATCACGTCACGCTGAAGTCCGAGGGCTCTTTCATCGATGCCGAACTCGTGATCCGAGCCCACAAGTTCGGTTATCAGATCGTTCAATTCGGGGTCGATTACTTCCCTCGCACGCGTGGCGTGTCGACACTCTCGTCGCCGTCGGTGATCGTCAAGATCCTGCGTGAGATGTGGCAGTTGCGACGTGAATTGCGGGCGATCCGCCCTGCCGTCGACTGAGGGCGAGCGATAGCCTCGGGCCTGTGGAAAAGGGTTCGTCGCGTCGCCGTTCGACCGGGCGTTCCCGGGCCGAGACGCCCGAACTGAATCGCTGGTATCCCGCGATGGGTGCGGCTGCTGTTCTGGTCGGTGTCGTCGCCATCGGCGTGATCGCGGACGGAGGCTCGTCCGGTGGAAGCGAAGCGACGGCGACCAGCTCCACCGTTGCGCAGGTGATCACCGAGAGCACGCTGTCGCCTGTGCAGAAGTTGCCACTGTCCCAAACCTTCGGCCGCGGCGCGGCTGGACCCGAGATCAAACTCATCCAGGATCGACTGATCGAATTGAAGTTCGACCCCGGTGTCGCCGATGGCGTCTTCGGCGAGCGGACCCAGCAGGCGGTGTGGGCCTTCGAGAAACTGGTGATGGGAGTACCGCGCGATCAGGCGACCGGGCGAGTGACAGCCGAGATGTGGAGTCGGATGCAGGACCCGATCGTGATCACACCACGTCGACCCGATTCGACCCCGAACCACACCGAGATCTATCTCCCCGAACAAGTCATGGTGGTGTTCCAGGGAGACGACGCCGTGCTCGTCACACACATCTCCTCGGGGGACGATCAGGAGTGGTGCGAAGAAGTCACGATCGACCCGGGTGAACGAGGCAACGAAGAAGGCATCGAACCCATCAAAGAAGGCTGGTGCGGTTTGTCATGGACCCCCGGTGGGGTGTTCAAGTACGACCGCAAGGTGGAGGGCCGGCGCGAGAGCCAGCTCGGCGGCATGTACAACCCGGTGTACTTCAATTACGGGATCGCCGTACACGGTGCACACGAAGTGCCGATCAACCCGGCCTCGCACGGATGCATTCGTATTCCGATGCACATCTCCGACTACTACCAGTCGCTCGTCGCCAAGGGAGATCAGGTCTTCGTCTGGGACGGTGTGAAAGAACCCGAGGAGTACGGCGCTCAAGTTCCGCGGTTCAACTGGCGCGATCCGAATTACACGACGACCACATCGACGACCACGACCACGACTGCGCCGCCGACTCTGCCGCCCACGACGACATCGGCGCCCACCACCGCAGCGCCGACACCTCCGGTCTCTTCCACGCCCTGATCGAGGCGTCGCGCTCCCGACCGGGTTCGATTCATCCGAGACACGAGGTCGGACCGTTGAACACTCCTTGACGGAAGGCATCGACCTTCTCGAAGGGGCTGCCGAGTTGGTCGAGATCACCGGTGACGTCGCCGATGGAAATGATGGTCAGGATCGCCTCGTCGAGATCACCCGGGGAGAGCGACACCCGAGGAGCCTCCTCGCTCGGCGGGACGACCGGTTCGGCGTTGAGCGGAAGGATGTCACCGGACCACGCGCCCGCGAGGCAGTCGTTCAGCAGGTTGCGGTTCTCCCCGTCGAGGCCGACGTCGAGCAACGCCTGGACGAGATCCGCGTAACCGACGGCCAGGAGATAGCCCACGGCGAAATCTCCGGGCGTCTCGCGATAGACGTCGGCCATGACGTCGGTGTCCACGAGCAAGCGCCGATCGATCGGGCACACTCGCACTCCGAGAGTGGCTGACGACTCGTCGCGACACGTCGACTCGCCCGAGTCGAGCACGATTTCGGGGCTCGTCCAACGATCACCGAACACGGCACTCCAGTACAGATCGAGATCGCCCGTGAGCAGTTCGAACATCTCGTCGTCGAACGGGAAGTCGCTCGGATTGGGTCGAGACAATTCTTCGACGGTGAATCCGAATTGCAGGGGGAGTGGTTCGAATCGCTCGTACGCGACGCACGGATCGAGTCCACCGAGGAAACCGTCCTGAAATGCACTGACCCGATCGAATGCCGAACCGTGCGCCGCCTCGTCGTCGGGGCGATCGCCCGGTCGATCACCGAGCTGAACGAGACCGAGCAACGACGCCGTGATGTCGCGATCGGTGATCGGTCGACCTCCGACTCCGTTCTCTCGGGCGTGAGCCGTCCACGCGCCGGCGAAGCAGTCGGCCTGGAGCTCGAGGGTGGTGGTTCGGTACGAGTCCAGGATGTCGTTACGGAGCGAGGACTGGATCACGTGACCCCACTCGTGGGCCATGACCACGCCGAGCACGGCAGTTCCGAAGTCGTCGGCGAAGGAGGGGAACAAGATCTCGTCGTCGAACACGATGAAGTCGCCCTCTTCGCAGTAGAACGCGTTCTCTTCGACGTCGGCGTAGGCGCCGTCGAAGTCGCAACCGGAGGGCAGTTCTGCCTCGTTGTCGGGTCGGTGTCCGTGGACTCCGCCGATGATCGGGAGGTACTCGGCGCCGTAGACGCGAGGGTATTCGGCGGCCCAGTACGACTCGATGTCCTCGATCGCGTCGGCGAGAAAGACGTCGTAGCCCTTCTCGTCGATCGACGAGACCACTCCGTCGCGGTCGGAAGCATCCTGTCGATCGACGACCGACGGATTCGACGACCCGCAGGCGGCCAGAACGGCGAGACCAGGGAGGAAACGGGCGGCAATCGGACGTCTCAGCCGGCCAACTCCTCGAGGACGGCCGAGAGTTCGGCGATCTCACCGGATTGTCCGCGCACCATCGACTCGGCGAAGGCCCGGACGTCCGCGTTGCGTCCGGCATCGATCACGTAGTCCGCCATGTGCAATCCACCGCGGTGGTGATCGATCATCAAGGTGGTGAAGGCGACCGATGCGTCGGTTCCTTCGGCAGCGGCGAACGCGTCGAGTTCGGCGTCGGTCGCCAGGCCGTCCATCTCGTCGAGGGGAACGGGCATGCCCATCCATCCCATGGCCGTTCCGGTGTCGTTGGCTTCGGTCTCACCGAAACTGCGCAGCAGTTCGATCATGCGCCCGACTTCGAGTTGTTGGGTGTACAGGATCTCTTGGGCGTAGAGGCGTAGGCGAGGATGCGTGTCGTCCACCGACGTGAGATAGAAGAACGCCATGTCGACGGCCTGCTCGTGGTGGTAGCGCATGTCCTGGAGGAAACCGATGTCGGTGCCGTTGTACGACGGTGATGCGTTCTTGTCGCCGACGAAATAGCCGATGCCGACGCCGAGGATCAATGCGGCGAGGCCGAGTGCGATGACATTGAGAGGGTTCTGCCACCACGGCAGGACGAGAACCGAATCGTCGGTCTCGGCATCATCGACCCCAGTCTCGCCAGCAGATGTCGTGCCGGTGGTGTTCATGCCTCCAGTGTGCCACTCGGAGTGCGACTCGGCCTGGGCAGGAGGTCCGATCGTGGTGGTAGTTTCGTCCCGTGCGGGGCATTGGATGAGGTCGTTTCGTGAGGGCGTACCCGCCTCTAAAGCCTCGATCCCACCGGGGCCGCTTCCTCTCGCCGGAGTCGGTTTAGGGTTTAGGCAGGCTCGGGAAGATGAACGCTAAGTTGCCGAACGGGAGAATCAAGGAGCCCGTTAGTACCGGTGGAATGTCTGGCCGGCGCAGTCTCCGTTGTTGTGAGGGGGAGTGATTGATGTCCGATTTTTACGCCTTGCTGGGGGTCTCTAAATCCTCGTCACAATCTGAAATTAAAAAGGCTTATCGTCAGCGGGCAAGACGCCTTCACCCAGATACCAATCGAAACGATCCGGACGCGCGCCGTAAGTTTCAAGAGTTATTGGACGCATATCGAGTCCTCGCTGATCCCGTTTCTCGTTCCGAATATGACGCATTTCTCGCTGCCGATTCGGTTTCGGGTGGTGAGTTGGTGCCCTATGAACATGTGAATTCAGAGAGATCGCAGCGCTCGAGGCGACTTCTCGAGGTCGACGGGGTCACGGTGCGCTTCGGCGGCATCGTCGCTCTCGATGGTCTGTCGTTCGGAATCGATCGCGGCCAGATCTGTGGACTCATCGGACCGAACGGGGCCGGCAAGACGACCATGTTCAACGTCGTCAGCCGCATCTACGAACCGACCGAGGGGCGTGTCACGTACGACGGCACCGATCTGCTCGCAGTTCCGTCTCATGGCATCGCCCGACTCGGTATCGCGCGAACATTCCAGAACCTGGCGCTGTTCCCGACCATGTCGGTGCTCGAGAACGTGATGGTCGGTGCGCACAGTCAGGGTCGGGTCGGTTTCGTGCGGTCGATCCTGCGTCTCGGTGCTGCTCGCGAGAACCGCGAGACACGCAACTGGGCTGGTGACCTCCTCAACCAGCTCGGACTCGGTTCCATCGCCTTCCGACCGGCCATGGGACTCCCTTTCGGCACTCTCAAGCGATTGGAGATCGCCCGGGCGCTCGCCGCGCGACCACGTTTCTTGTTGATGGACGAGCCGGCCGCCGGTCTCACTCACTCCGAAGTCGACGAGTTGGGTGACACCGTGGTCGACATCCGCCGCCAGTTCGATCTCACCGTGCTTCTGGTCGAGCACCACATGTCGATGGTCATGAAGATCTCCGACCACGTTGTCGCCATGGAGTTCGGACGCAAGATCGCCGAGGGCACCCCGCACGAGGTGCAGAACGATCCGCACGTGATCTCGGCGTATCTGGGGGTGGAGTCGTGAGTCTGCTGTCGGTTCGAGACGTGCGCGCCGGTTACGGCCCGCTCGAAGTCCTTCACGGCATCACGCTCGACGTGGAGGCGGGAGAGATCGTCGTGATCCTCGGCGCGAACGGAGCGGGCAAGACGACGACCATGCGCGCGGTGTCGGGCATGATCGCCCGTGCGGGTCACGTCACGTTCGATGGCGTCGACATCAGTGGACTCAACGCCGAGAAGATCGTGCGCCTCGGGATCGCCCAGGTGCCCCAAGGCCGTGGCACGTTCACCGATCTCACGGTCGAGGACAACCTGCGCGCCGGCGCTTACGTCCGTCACGACGGCATCGATGCCGACATCGGCCGGTGGTACGAGGTGTTCCCACGTCTCGCCGAACGTCGTACGCAGCGAGCCGGAAGTCTCTCCGGCGGAGAGCAGCAGATGCTCGCCATCGCTCGCGCTCTCATGAGCCGACCGAAATTGTTGCTGTGCGACGAACCGAGCCTTGGTCTGGCGCCACTCATCACGCAGGAACTCTTCGACGTGATCAAGCGATTGAACTCCGAAGAGGGCTTGTCGGTTCTACTCGTCGAGCAGAACGCCAATCTCGCCCTGAAGGTCGCACATCGGGTGTACCTGCTCGAGACCGGCAACGTGGTGGCTTCCGGGTCGGCGGCCGAGATCGCATCCGATGACAGCATTCGCAAGGCGTATCTGGGGGCCTGACGATGGAACGTTTCTTCCAATACGTGTTCGATGGATTGAGCTTCGGCGCGATCTACGCCCTGTTGGCGCTCGGTCTGGTCGTGGTGTTCCGCGGCACCGGACATCTCAATTTCGCGCAAGGTGAAATGGCCATGTTCTGCACGTTCCTCACGTGGCAGTACGACGCATGGGGAGTGCCGCTCGTCCTGGCCGTGTTGCTCGGGATGGCCACCGGATTCGCGTTGGGTGCCGGGGTCGAGGTGTCGTTGATCCGTGGTGTCGCCAAGAAGTCCGAGGCCGGCGTGTTCGTGGTGTCGATCGCCCTCTTCCTCGGACTCAATTCTCTGGCAGCGATGTTGTGGGGCAACCTTCCACCCGAACAGATGGCAAGTCTGTTCCCCGACGAACCCGATGACTTCATTCGCATCTTCGGTGCGGTGTGGCGTTACGAATACGTCGGCATCCTCCTGGTCGCCCTCGCGCTCATGGGTCTGTTGTTCCTGCTGTTCTCCAAGACGAAATTCGGCTTGGCCATGCGTTCGGTGGCGAGCAATCCCGAATCGGCACGCCTGGTCGGTATTCCGACCGGTGTCGTCCTCGCCAGTTCATGGGGAATCGCCGGTGCGATGGGCGCTCTCGCCGGAACGATGTTCGGCTCGACCACCGGTGAACTCACTGCTGGTCTCATGTTCACCGTCTTCATCTACGCGTCGGCCTCGGCCACTCTCGGTGGATTCGACAGCCCGGGTGGCGCCGTGATCGCCGGGCTGGCCATCGGCGTCGGCGAACAATTGGCGGCCGGTTACGCGCCGGGTTGGATCGGCCAGGAACTGCGCCTCGGCGTCGCCCTGATCACCATCTTCGTCGTCCTGCTCTTCAAACCATCCGGTCTGTTCGGTTCCGTCAAGGTGCAAAGGGTCTAGCCATGTGGAAGATCAAGGAAGGGTCCCCCCAGCACTGGGCGTTGCGCCTGATCGGTGTCGCCATCATCCTCATCGCCGTCCTCTGGGTCCCCACGCAGATGTCGACCTCGCGGATTGGCCAGTTCTCCGATGCGTTCGTTCTGATCATCGCAGCCATGGCGCTCAATCTCGTCCTCGGATTCACCGGACAGATCTCGATCGGCCACTCGGCGTTCTTCGGCGTCGGTGGCTACACCGCCGCGATCCTCATCAAGGACCACGGGTGGAGTCCGGGCTACACGTTCTACGCCGCGGCCGCGGTGGCTTTCGTGCTCGGCTGTCTCGTCGCTTTGCCCGCTCTGCGCATCAAGGGCGTGTACCTGGCCCTCGTGACACTCGCCCTCGCCGTGCTCTTCCCGGTTCTCGTGAAGTGGAAGAAATTGGTCTGGTTGACCGACGGCGCCAAGGGCATCGACAGCGTGCGGTACGAGGAACTCCCGGTGTGGCCGATCATCGGTGAACTGAAAGGACGCGACGGTCGCGCGGTGTTCGCGTACTGGTTGGCCTTCGTCGTGCTCGTGATCACCTACCTCGTGTGTCGCGGACTCGTGAAGAGCCGATTCGGCCGATCACTCGTGGCCATTCGCGACAACGAAACCGCCGCGGCCGTGATGGGGGTGAACCTCACGGTGACCAAGGTCCTCGTTTTCGGCATCTCGGCGTCGCTCTGCTCCCTCGCCGGAGTGCTGTCGACACTTCGCACGGGAGTGATCACACCGGAAGGTCAGTACGTGACACTGCTCGGATCGATCGTTTTCTTGTTGATCATGGTGGTGGGCGGTGCGGGGACGTTGTGGGGTCCCATCGTCGGTGGTCTGGTGTACGTGTGGCTCGACAACACGACACGCGGTTTCGGATCCGACAGCGATGGCATCATCGGATTCCTCTTCGGATGGGCCGATCAGTCGCCAGCCACCTTGATCCTCGGTGTGTCCCTGATCCTGATCATGTTCCTCGCCCCATACGGTTTGGCCGGCCTCGTCAAGCGACTCTGGGTGAAGATCGTGATGGTCGTCCCCAAGCCCGCCGGCACGCCTGTGGTGCTCGCCGAGGCCGCCGAGACAGCATCGACCGAGGTTCGGTAACCTTCCCCCTCACGGCCGACATCCCCACGGGACGTCGGCCGTGCTGAAGCAGAGCACGTTTCGTGCACGACTGGGGAGGACCATGAAGCGCATTTCCAAGAAGGCGATCGCGCTCACCATGGCTGGAGCGCTGGCGCTCGCGGCCTGTGGTGGCGACGACGGAGGCACCGAAGCCCCGTCGACCGACGCGCCGATGACCGAAGAGACCGACGCGCCGGCTGAGACCGAAGCGCCGGCCGAGACCGAAGCACCGGCCGCAGCCGGTTGGGCGGTCAACACCGACGACTGTGTCGATCCCGATGCCGCGAACGCGCCCATCGAAGGCACGTTGAAGATCGGCAGCGCGATGCCGCTGTCGGGTGGTGTGGCCGCCACCGCCTTCGCTCCGGTGAAGGACGGCTTCGAGGCCTACATCAACTGGGCCAACGAGACCGGCCTGCTCGGTGATCTCACTCTCGAAGTGCAGATCGAAGACGATCAGTACAACAAGGACCTGACGCCGGGTGCGGTCGAGAAGTTGCTCGACTCCGACACCGACGTGTTCTCGGGCATCATCGGTTCGCCGAACAACGCCGCGGTGCGCGATCTCCTCAACGAGGAGTGCTACCCGCAGCTGCTGGCCCTCACCGGTTCGCCGGAGTGGGGTCGCGCCGACGAGTACCCGTGGACCACGGGCATCTTGATCCCGTACACCGTCGAAGCCAAGGCCTACGCGGCGCTCATCAGCAGTCAGTTCCCTGACGGCGCCAATGTCGGCGTGTTCGTCGTGAACAACGAATTCGGACAGGTGTACGCCGAGGCGTTCAAGGAGATCGCTCCGGAATACGGAATCACGATCGTCGACGAGCAGACCATCGAGGCCACCGACTCGGCTCCGCCGACCGCTCAGG